>JRYF01000530.1_pt1 | contig 67477 bp, 56 predicted proteins | sample 235331 | NCBI WGS metagenome assembly JRYF01 (sample SAMN03074217, study PRJNA261475) | activated sludge metagenome | biome: Wastewater Treatment Plant; feature: Wastewater; material: Activated sludge; isolation source: activated biomass of a wastewater treatment plant treating hydrocarbon... ... | reverse complement strand
GGGTACTTCGGGCCGGGGCAATTCGGAAACAAGTTCGCGGATCTTCTGGATACAAGAGTTCTCGTTCGGCGTTCGGTAATGGGCGACCCCCGAGATCGCATTGTGAGTCATGGCACCACCGAGGCTTTCGTTATCGATCGTTTGCCCAGTTGCGCCTTTGACCAGGTTCGCACCGCCGAGGCCCATGAATGATGTGCCTTCGACCATAAGGATAACGTCGCTAAGCGCCGGCAAATAGGCCCCTCCTGCCACACACATTCCCATCACGGCTGCAATCTGCGGCACCTTGAGATACCGACGCATTATCGAGTTGTAGTAAAAGATGCGTGCTGCACCGTATTGGCCGGGGAAAACGCCGCCTTGATAAGGTAGATTGACGCCCGCGGAATCGACGAGATAAATGATCGGTACGCCGTTCCTCATCGCGATCTCCTGTGCGCGAAGGATCTTTTTGATAGTTTCCGGATACCACGCCCCCGCCTTGATCGTCGCATCATTTGCGACAATGACGCATTCACGGCCGTGGATCTTCCCAACCACCGTAACAACAGCTGCGGCCGGAGCCTGGCCCTCGTATTCATCGTATGCGACCAGAAGCCCGATCTCCTGCGAGTGGGTGTTTGCATCAAGCAAAAGCTCTATACGCTCCCGCGCTGTTAGTTTACCCTGTTTGTGGATCTTATCGATCTTCTCAGCTCCGCCGCCAAGCTTTAGTTTATGCTCTAGACGCAGATAGTCATCAGTCAGGGCTCTGAGGCGAGTTGCGGGGTTTGATGCTGTCATCTGTCAATCAGAAAAGGTGTTTTTCGGTTCTTAAAAAACGGGCAGACTTCGTATAATGTGTGCTCATCGGACTAAGTCGCCGCAAGCGTTTTTGGCCTCGACCAAATTCGAGCCGATAAGAGCAAGATCCATTCGGATGATTCTGTTATTCCCCGATGATGAAAGTCGGCACCATCCCGCCGCCGCTGGATACATTCGCAAGCTCAGTTGTTGAAAGCCGCGTAAAGGCGGAACCGACGACGCCGTTGAAAAGAAGCGGATCCAAGTCCACGAGTTGTTCGACCATCCCCCACTTTCCGATGTCATCAAACATCATCGGAAAGGTCTCTTTCGCAGTTTTCACACGCTCCTGGACAAGGTAATCGCCATCGGCTAATGCCGTTTCGATTGCCAGATCCCATTCTTTCGCGGTCGAATTCCATCCGATATAAATGCCGTGACCGCCATAATCATCGTTGGGCTTAAGCACGAGTTTTGACGCATTTGCCCGCGTCCATTCAACCAGTTCCACCTCTAATGAGGTCGATTCACTCTGACTTGAGGTTCGCACCTGAGTCCGTTCCTCTCGAAACTTTCTTGTCCAAGGAACATGTGCCCCGATCGCGGCAAGCTCATCAGAGTTAAAAAGTTCTGCGTAACGTTCGTTCGTCAGTACAGCAAAGATCGCCTTCTTATGTACCAGCTTTCCGCGAAAACTGTTTACCATGCAGATAGAACCTGCTCGATAGGCCTCGAGCAGTGCTGGAAACTCCTCCATGATCGGAACATACTCGTTCACTAACAGCCGTTTGTAAACGACATCGACTCTCACGCCGTGGCAGAAAAGCCCGCCGTCGTCAAACTCAAGATCTTCTGGCGAGCAGATAAGCGCATCGTAACCCTGTTCCTCAAAATAGTCGCGGAAAAGCTCAAACTCTTTGATCGTAGGAAGATCTCTCAGATCGACTATAGCTATCACAGGCTTCCGTTCGGCCTTTCCTCCGCTGAACTCGTCCCAACAGCTCAGCAGCACGTCGAGCATTTTCGACCGGCCTTCGAGCCCCCTGACCTTGAATCGCTCCGCGAATCGCTTCATCACGGGCAGTTCTCGAAAGATCTCTGTCGCCGAATCGGCAAACGCTATCCCCGCAGGGCTTTCTCCGTTCAGTTCGACAAAGCTGTAAGCATCATCGGTAAGGAAAGAATCGAGACGGGCCGTCGGAGAAACCTGGCGATAACCCGGATCGATCTTTACGAGCGACCTTTCAAGCTCCGTTATACCAAGTTCATCAAGAAGCGCATCGTCCTTAACGGCCGCGTCCTTCACTTTTTGCAGTGCACCCCAGATGGTTTCACAAGTTGAACGTACTCTTACCCAGTCTCCGGCAGTGATAAAATGCGGCCGCAGATAGGGTGATAATGGGCGGCCGCCAAAGATCAGGCGATTATGCTCCAGCCCTTCATGCAAAGCCTCAAACGTTTGAGAGGCTAGGCCCGCATCGCGAAGCAGTTCGTGGTAGTAGTCGACGGCTTCGCTTAAAAGACTTGAACGATGTGCAGATTCCGATGCAGCGGTCATGATCTGGTCCTATTTCGACATAGAAATGATCTCGTCGAACTCCTCCTTGGTAACAGGCACTACCGACAGGCGTGACAATTTGATAAGCGCAATGTTCGAGAGCACGGGGTTTGCCTTGATCGCAGATAGCGTTACGGCCTTTTTAACTGGTTTTCCAGCCTCCAACTCCACCGCGACCCACGCTTCATCGTCAGCGGTCGGATCCTTAAATGCCGTTTTCGTTACTTTCGCGAGGCCTACTACTGCTTTTTCGTCGCCGGAGTGATAATAGAGCACCTTGTCACCCGTTGCCATTTCCCTGAGATTGTTCCTAGCAGCATAGTTTCGTACACCGGTCCAATCGGTTCGGCCATCATTTCGAAAAGTATCGAACGAGTACGAACTCGGTTCCTGTTTGACGAGCCAATATCGCATTTTTCTCTTTTATAGTTCGGGTAAACTGTCTCCCGTAGCCGTTCATGCCCCACCGCCTACTTCTTAGCACTAGCCGCTTTCTTGTTCAACCATTTCGCCCAGCGTTCAACGACAGGCCGCAACGGTCGAAACAGCTTTGCCCGAAAACTACCCGCAGACTGTTCCTCGCCCCACGCTCGTAAATTTTTCTCTGCATACTGTCGGATCTGGGGCTCAAGGCTCTGCTTCTTGACCGAATGGCGGAGCGTCAGGTAATAATGCTGCCCAACCAATGAGAATATCAGTCCGGCAAGGTTCGCCTTGAACGATGTTTTCGCCATCCAGCGTTTCGTAAAGCTTTCTGTCGGCTGAAGAAGTGCCCCGACCGAGACTTCCATCCATGCGGCCTGGCTTCCTTGTTTCGGATGATAGATGCCTGGGAGATCGCCCTTCATCGGCACATCCAGATTCTTGAGCCGCGGATCGTTTATAAAATCGACCAGCTTGATCTTGTCTAGCCCTCGGGTATGTTCGGCGGGAAGATAGTCCAGTACTTTCTGAATATAATCGTGAGCGCCCTTTGGCAGATCGATGGACGACTGGTCCTCGACCTTGATCTTCATAACTTTCGCCGTCTTCTGTCCGGCTGTTTGGATCGGCATACGTTCTAGTGATAGTCGCGGAAAAGCGCTTAATCTTAATATGGATAGCGCAGATCGATAGACCTAAGTTTTGCACCGCGTATTTGCTCTAACAATTGTATGTACAATCTGAAGATTAGTAAATTGCGCCACATCGGTGTTGACATTTTGCAACATTCATTCTCAAACCGCTTCCCTGACTGTTCGTAAACCCATGCTGTTACGGGAACATCTCAAATTTGCCTTCTTAGGCACGCCGGTTGCCGCACCATAATTGCAAAAATGTTGCGTCAAACCACTATCAATAGGTCCGTAAAGACGAAAGGGGTCGGCCTTCATACCGGCGTCGGAGTCAATGTGCGGCTTCGCCCAGCGCCGGAAAATACCGGCTATATTTTCGTTCGAACCGATCTTGACAACTTCGAGATACCGGCTTCGATCGAATATGTGTCGCATTGTTCATACGCTACGACACTTTTGCGAAAGGGCGTCGTGCTTTCTACTTGCGAACATGTACTATCGGCACTGCGCGGTTCGGGTATCGACAATTGCTTTATTGAGCTGGACAACATCGAACTCCCCATACTAGACGGCTCGAGCGAAGATTGGGTGGAACTCTTATCGAAAGCCAGCCTGCGTGAACTAGATGCTCCCCGCAGAATTCTCCGAGTTTTGAAGAAGGTTGAGGTGGACGAAGATGGACGAAAAATGTCTATTGAACCCTCCGAAAGGTTCGAGATCGATTGCGTGATCGACTTTCCTCATCCGATGGTTCGCCGGCAGACCCTTAATTTTGTTTTGGACAACGGATCTTACGGACGCGAGATCGCTTCGGCTCGTACATTCGGCTTTACCCATGAGATCGAGATGCTCCGCAAGGCCAACCTGGCTCTGGGTGGCTCGCTAGATAATGCGATAGTTCTCACGCCTGACGGAATGCTTAACGAAACGCCTTTACGGTTTACCGATGAGTTCGTCCGCCATAAGATCCTCGATATCATCGGAGACGTTGCCCTTCTGGGAATGCCCGTTGTAGGGAAGATCGTTGCTGAAAGAAGCGGCCACGCGGTTCACGCTGCGTTGATGAGCAAGTTGCTAAAGACCGACGGCGCATGGGAGATCAGCGAGTCGCGAAGCTCTGATCTGGGCCAGGTCGGCTCCGCCCCCAAAGCAGAGACACGGCCAGGAGCAGCAAAGGGCCCAATCTAACAAGGCTAAGCATTTCCCATGTTTCCGCTCGCCGAGTAAGCTCGGCATTGACGCTATTGCTGAACGTACTTCCGGTGATAGCCAAGAGTTCGGGCACAACAAATATGAGCGTCGCGATCAGTATATGGGCGTATCCGGCGAACGTGATAAGAATGAACTTTCGGCGTTCACTGTTACAGTTCAAAAAGAGGCTCGCCCCTATCAGGAGAATAGTGACAGGATGAAAAGGGATCCGGAAATTCGCCGCGGCCATGCCATATGGCCGCTAAAGCATCGAAAGAGAGGCGGGGACGGCCGGGGCCCAAACCGGAACGACAGCAATATGTTCAAAGACCGCTCCTCCGATCACGGTCATAAAACTAATGCTTGCCAGGATAAATATTAACGTTCCGATCATGATCGACTCCTCATGCCCAGCTGACAAGGTTAGCTCGGATTCCATTGATCTCCAAAAGATTACGCGGCAGACTCATTGTTCTGGATCTCCCAATCATCTGTGTGGAAAGTTCCATCCCTGTCGCACCGCTGATATGTGTGAGCACCAAAGAGGTCCCGCTGCGCCTGGATAAGATTGGCGGGCAATCTGGCAGAACGCATCGCGTTGAAATAGCTCATCGATGCGGCAAACGCCATGGCCGGGATCTCATTATATGCAAAAGTCAATACGGTCTGCCGAAATCCTTGATGACGATCCGAGATGGCTTTCGATACCCTTGGATCGACGATCAGATGCGGCAGATCCGGATCATTTGTATATGCAGTCCGAATTGTCTCAAGCATTTGAGAACGAATGATACATCCACCCCGCCAAATTCTAGCGATCTCCGCAAGATCAAGTTCATAGCGGTAGTGATCCGACGCCGCTCTTAGCAGATCAAAACCCTGCGCATAAGAAAGGCAAAATGCGGAGTAAATAGCGTTCTGCAGATCATCAACAACAAGTTTGCGACCTTCAACCCCGTCATCTGGAAATCTCTGAGCAAGGTCTTTGCGCAAGGAATTCTGTGATGAGATCTGCCGCATCGTAACGGCTGAATCAATGGTCGGGATCGGCACGCCTAGCTCCAGTGCAGTTTGGGAGGTCCATTTGCCGGTCCCCTTCTGGCCTGCGTTGTCGAGGATCATCGAGACCAGCGAACTGCCTGTCTCGGGATCCTTCTTGCGCAAAACGGTTGTCGTGATCTCGACAAGGAACGCATTTAGGTCACCTTCGTCCCATTCAGCAAAGATCTCAGCTATCTCAGCATCATTTACGTACTGCCCATCAGACGGAAGCTCAGCTAGGGATCTTCGCAGCAGATCATAGGCCTCCGCTATCAACTGCATCATTGCATACTCGATACCGTTGTGGACCATTTTTACGAAATGTCCGGCAGAGCCATTTCCGACGCGGGCCGCACAAGGCTCACCTTTTACCTTTGCAGCGATCGTTTCAAATAACATTCGAACTTGTTCGTAGTTCTTCCGTTCTCCTCCAATCATTAAACTCGGCCCGTTTCGCGCACCCTTTTCACCACCTGAGATGCCCACGCCGAGATATCCGATACCTTTTCTAGATAGCTCCGCTTCCCTTCTTTCCGTATCCCTGAAATGTGAATTGCCTCCGTCAATAATAATGTCGCCAGGATCGAGGTGCGGAGTTAGCTGACCAATTGCCGAATCAATTGCTTCTCCGGCGGGGAGCATTAGCATTAACTTTCGTGGGGATTTCAAACGACCTATCATGGCGTAAAGGTCATCCGAAGCTCCGGCCCCGGATCTTTCTCCTTCAGCCTTTAGGTCCGCCCGTTTTGAAGGGTCGGTGTCAAAGCCGGCACATTCAAACCCGTGCTCGGCGACATTCAACAAGAGATTCCGACCCATGGTGCCTAGACCGATCATGCCGAGATCTGCTTTTGATTTAGTTGAACTGATCATATTTTGTCAGTTTCTTTAAGCCAGCCTCGTCACATACCCGCGCAAAGGGTCCGCTCCGAAACTTGCATACATTGGCCAATACTTGTTAAAGACGTCTTAGAATAATAAACTTCGTTCGCTAAATATGTTAACACTGCTCCAAGCTCTCCGCCCGACGACTTTCATAAAGTCTGCTAAACTCCAAGATCACATTGGACTTGATGTCTCTATCGTCTCCGAGGCTTTCCAGCATACGGGAAGTTTCAAATTCCGAGCGGCTTATAATGTCGCACTAAACGTGCCTAACGAAGAATTGCTAACGGCTTCGTCTGGCAATTTCGGCCAGGCCCTGGCGTACGCAAGCAAGCTGTTAGGAAAGAGGTGTACTGTCGTCATGCCGGAGACTTCAGCGAAGGTAAAGATCGATGCGGTTCGCTCTTTTGGGGCAGATGTTGATCTGATCGACACGGAAAAGGTCGGACGTTCCGAACGTGTCGTTCAGCTTGCAAGTGAAATGCCGGAAGCGTATATCGCCTCACCCTATGACGATCAGTTAGTGATCGACGGCAATTCAACCCTCGGCGATGAACTCGCTGAAGAGGAGTTCGATGCCGTGATCGTGCCAGTCGGGGGCGGCGGGCTGATCTCCGGCATCATCTCGTCCTTCCGGCGAAATGCGGTCAAGGCCGTTGTGATCGGGGCCGAACCGCTCTTGGGTAACGACGCCGCACGTTCTTTCCAAGCGGGCCGGTTGATCGCAAACGCATCCGAACCTCGGACAATAGCCGACGGGGCGCGGACCATTTCGCTTGGAAATTTGAACTGGCCGATCATCAGGGAAGGAGCAAGTGATCTTATCGAGGTGTCGGAAGAAAAGATCGCGGAATCCGTCAAACTCTACTTCAGTTTAGCCAACCTAAAATGTGAGCCAACAGGAGCCCTTGCACTTGGTGCCATTCTCGAACAGCCCGAAAGGTTCCAAGAGAAGAAGATCGCAGTGATCGTAAGCGGAGGCAACGTGGATCCGAAAGTCTATCGAGAGATGATCTAAGAACGGGATAGCCTGTCCTATTTCTTTCGTCGAGTATACACCCCAGAAAAAGAAACATTCGCGCCGCCGCACCTTAGGTTGTCCGCAACGATCAGATAGGTGCCCGCCAGTCGCAGCGTGGCACGGCAATCAAACTCATCCTCGCCGTCAGAATAATGCAAAACGCCGCCGATCAGTTTTGCGGGGCCGTCAAGTTCGCCGATGTGAATGTTGTCGCCAAGGCCTCTCCAGAAGGCATTGCCCGCGATGCGCAACATTTTTTCATCGCCGTCGGATGAGATCTTGATCGAATTTTCACCATATTGCCACTCTCCGACCCACATTCGGGGCGAACCGTCTGAGACCGTGTACTTAAAGTCGAGTTCACCAAGCTTTACCCAGCCCACCGTTGCTGCTCCCTTTTGCGAAGTGAACCAGGCGCAGCCAAAACCGCCTCGTTCTTTAGACACGACCACTTCGTTGCCCGGGATGATGTAAGCACTTCCCCGGCAACGCTCGTTTCCCGGACAATCGTCCCGATCGTCGTTGTAGAAGTAGATCCGCTTGCTTTTCGAACCACGTGCAGCTGCAAACGAGAACTTTTCGAAGTCTGAAGTAAAAAAACCGCCTCGGCACCAGTTTTCAGGGTTAGGCTGGGCAAAACCGCAGATTGCGAGCAGGCAAATAAACGAGATCGGGCCGACCAAGCTAATTCTCATCTTCGGACTTCTTCGACAAAGGTTACTCTGTTTATCTCATAAAGCGTAGTGCTGCCATTAAAGACCTTCTTGACCGCCGACTCCCGAAGGCTCGTCAGACCCTCCTTTTCAGCCTGCCGCCTGATCTCGGAACCTGGCCGCCGCTCGATGATCATCTCCCGAATGGTGTCGCTCATGTCCAGGAGTTCATGAATAGCGGTACGTCCGCGATAACCCGTGTGGTTGCACGCATCGCACCCAATGTTGCGGAAAAATACCTTTTCGGCAACGTCTTCCGGATGGAGCCCTGATTCGAACAGTTCTTCATCCGATGGGCGATATTGGCGCTTGCAAACCGGGCACAGAAGCCTAACGAGTCTTTGTGCGAGGACGCAGTTAAGCGAAGAAACAAAGTTGTATGGTTCGACGCCCATGTTGAGAAAACGTCCGATAACGTCGATCACATTGTTCGCGTGGACCGTTGTGAACACAAGATGCCCTGTCAATGCCGACTGAATTGCGATCTGCGCGGTCTCTTCATCGCGGATCTCACCAACCATTACTTTATCCGGGTCGTGCCGGAGTATCGAGCGAAGCCCCCGCGCGAAGGTGAGGCCCTTTTTCTCATTCACCGGGATCTGCATGATCCCCTGAAGCACATATTCCACCGGGTCTTCGATCGTTATGATCTTGTCCTCGTCGTTCCGGATCTCATTCAGTGCACCGTAAAGCGTAGTGGTCTTACCCGAACCGGTTGGGCCGGTGACGAGCACCATTCCATACGGCTCCTTAATGTAAATTCGAAATCGCTTAAGATCTTCTGGGTCGAACCCGACCACGTCTAGGCTCAGATTCTTGAACTCCTCAGAGATCTGTTCTTTATCCAGAATACGGATGACACAATTCTCCCCGAACGCCGAGGGCAGAATCGAAACACGAAAATCAACGGTCCGCCCTTTATACCTGACACGAAATCGGCCGTCCTGGGGAATGCGGCGTTCTGCAATGTCCAACTCCGACATTACCTTGATACGTGAGATCAGCGTTTGGTGATAAGCAATGTCAATAGGATCGACCTTGGCATAGAGTGCACCGTCGATACGGAATTTGACCCGGACATCACGGTCGCCCGCCTCAATGTGAATATCTGACGCCCTCGATTCCATCGCGTTGTAAACGATGGTATCGACCAGCTTGATGATCGGCGACATGTCGCTGTCAGTCGCCAATCTGTCAAGATCGAGCACCTCCTCGCCCTGTTCCGTCTCTTTTACAAGTGAGATCTTGAAGGTGGAGGCCGCTTCCTGCAGCACGCGCTGTGTTGCGTCCCCCTTCTTCAGTACAACGTCGATCGCACCCTGCGTCGCGATATAGGGCACTATCCGCACGTTGAGTGCATTTTCAAGCTCATCCAACTGTTCAAGATTTGTCGGATCCGCCATCGCGGCGTGAAGATCGCGGCCTTCGCGTTTGAGCGGCACAAAATGGCCGCGAAGCATCATGTCCACCGGTATCTTTGCGAGTTCCTCATAATCGATCGGGGACGGGGCATCGCCGGGAAGAAGGTCGATGTAGGGCAATCGATAGCGCCTCGCAAGCTGCTTTGCCTCAACAACCTCAGGCGGCTCATTCTCGATGAAATCCGAAATATCTATCTTCGGGGAAGACACGTTGCTGGTCGCAATGCTCTGGTGTTTGCTCATCACTTTATCAAATCAGTCATTATCGCCCGCTCATGGGGCCTGCCGAGATCGTTTGGATGATCGGCAGGTAGATCGCGAGCAGGATCACCACTACCACACCGGCCATAAATACGAGGATCACGGGCTCTAGAAGCGTCGTCAGCTGCTCAAGACGAACTTCGGCCTCGGCATCGTAGAAGGCCGCGACCTCGTCAAGCATCTCTCGCAAACTGCCCGAACGCTCACCGATGCCGATCATATCCAATGCTAGTTCTGGAAGCCATCCAGCTTGTTGCAATGCTTCAGTAAATCCACGCCCCTCTCGGATCATCGGCGAGACCGCAAGGCTGCGCTGCCGAAGTTCGAGATTGTTCAGGGCCTGTGAGGCTATGTCCCAAGAGTCCGGTACTGTGATGCCGCCCGAGAGCAAGGTTGAAAGCGAACGGGATAATTGCGAGGTAGCCATATTGCGGATCAACGTCCCGGCTACAGGGATCTTAAGAAGCAGTCGGTGCAACAACAACTTGCCGCGTTCCGTCCGTAGCCAGATGAGCAGGACCGCGATCGAGATAAATAGAAGCGGGCCCAGCCACCAGATATTTCCTGCGACCCCTTTCGAGATGGCAAGAACAAAGACGGTAACCGTCGGCAAACCGCGCTGTGCGCTAAGTGACGTGAAGAGGTCAGACATTCGCGGTACGATATAGAGCGTCAGAAACGCGACCATCAACGCGGATGCGACAAGGAGGAACGCTGGGTAGGCCAAGGCCCCGCGGAGTTTTCGGGAAATGCCGACGCTCCGCCGCAGATAATCAACAAATCTTAGAAGCACTTCATCGAGTGCGCCGCTCTTTTCGCCGGAAAGGATCGAGGCTGTATATATCTTTGGAAATACGCCCTGCGATTCAAATGCTTCTGAGAGGGGTACACCGCTTTTGATCTTTTCTTCAACATCCACAAGAACTTCCCGAAGATTTGACGAACCGGACCGGGTCTTAAGCAGGTTTATTGATTGAAGAACGGGTATGCCGGCACGCAAGAGAGCAGACAATTGCTGATTGAACAAGAGGAAGTCGGCCTGTTTAATGCGGCCCTTAGTGCCGCCAAACGGAAGAAGAGAGCTGATCCCGCCGGTAGTGCTCTTAATTGTGAAAACGCGAAAACCCTCCTTTTCCAACTGAAACCGTGCTTCATCAGCGGCTGCAGCCTCGACAATTCGGGTAACGATCTCACCTGACGGGGTCCCTAAGCGACAAATGAACTCAGACATCTATTTAAGGGAAAAGGAGGGCGGTGTTCCCGCCGCTCAATCTTCGGTAACGGTTAACACGCAGAGAAGAGAGAAAAGTTGCGGCCAATAAACGATTCTAGCTGAATTGTATCGGGTAAACAACTCTTTTGCAGTTTCTATCATCGAAATTTTTATCTTGCAGAAAGCAGTTCAGGTCACCTAATATACAAATGAACTTTAGGGAATCTGTTATGGCCGAATCGGGTAGAAATTTCGTGGGCATCTGCGGAAAAGCACGATACCTGCGGATGCTGGTCTTTCTGGTGTGCCTTTCGGCTGTTGGGGCAAACGCTCAGACCCCCCAGTCGACTCCGCCGGATGTTGATATAACGAAACCGATCCCGATCCGGACTGACCTGGTCACTCTCACACTTACTGTAACTGATCTTTACGGCCGCTATGTATCGGGCTTATCAAAGAGTGCTTTTACCATCATAGACAACAATCAGCCACAAGAGATCACGTTCTTCAGCGATAGCGATGCCCCGGTTTCGATCGGTATTCTTTTTGACGTTTCCGGATCGATGAGCGGCGACAAGATCCGCCGTGCCCGAAACGCACTGAAAAAGTTCGTTGCATCAAGCCATCCGATGGACGAGTATTTTCTTATAGCCTTTAACAGCCGAGCCCAGCTTCTGCTGGATCGAACCCGAGATGGCGATGCTGTCCTGGAAAAGTTGACACTTGTTCAACCGCGACAAAATACGGCACTCTATGACGCTGTATATCTTGGCGTCGAAAGAGTGACCCGGGGAAGCCATCAGAAGCGGGCTCTTTTGATAATTAGCGATGGACAGGACAATTCGTCCAGATACAATTTCGGCGAGGTACGCCGTTTAATGAAAGAGTCGGACGTTGTGACCTATGCGGTCGGTATCCTTGATTCAGGCGATGTCGGAAGCACCGTTGGTATGCAGGGCCAGGCTTTTCTTGATGAACTGACTTCTGTTACGGGTGGAAAGGCGTTCTACCCCACAAGCAACGTCGAGATGGACGAGATCTTCGAGCGTATCGCTCTAGAGCTTCGCAACCAGTATTCTGTCGGCTATACGCCAACAGACTTCCAACCAGACGGAAAATGGCGTAGAGTAAGAGTTAGGGTCAAACCTCCAAGGGGTTTGACGCGTCTAACCGTCCGCAGCCGCGATGGCTACTACGCCACGCCGGCATCGAATTTCAGATAGATCCCGTTTGTTCGTTATGAAACCATTCCGCCTGTTAATGATCATCGCGTCAACCGCGGTGTTCGCCCTGCCGCTTGGAACTTCCTTTCTTGCCTCAGCACAGTCGAATACTGGCGGCCGCGCTCCCGCTACTCCACTTCCCACACCGACCCCACCGACAATAAAGGAAGAAGATGAGGTGATCCGGGTCGAAACTGAACTCGTAAACCTGAATGTTCGGGTCATTGACCGAAACAACCGTCCGATAAATGGCATCCCGCAAAAGGATTTCAAGGTTTATGAAGACAATGTTCTTCAGGAGATAGAGTTTTTCTCGGTCTCTGAGGTTCCGACCCAATACGGTCTTGTCATAGATAACTCAGGTTCGCTCCGTCGGCAGCTTGAAAAAGTCATTGAGGCAAGCAAGATATTGGTGAATACGAATAAGCCGTTTGACGAGACGATAGTGATCCGATTTGTCAGCCGCGACAAAATATCGATAGAACAAAACTTTACTGCGAACAAGGACTACCTAATGGACGCTCTCGACAATTTGTATATCGAGGGCGGCCAAACAGCGGTGATAGACGCTATTTATCTTGCTGCCGAGAAAGTTTCAGATCACAACAAAGAAAAAGATAAGGATGACCGCCGGCGCCGCGCGTTGATAGTGGTTACGGACGGTGAAGACCGGGACAGCTATTACACCGAGGCCCAATTGTTCGAGATGCTGCGAGAAACCGATGTTCAGATCTACGCGATAGGCTTTGTTAATGAATTGAGCAAGGATTCGGGCCTGATCTCAAAGAGCCCGCAGACGAAGGCCAAGGGGCTGCTTCAGCGGCTAGCGACCGAGACTGGAGGAAAGGCCTACTTTCCGAATACAGTTGCCGAGTTGGATGGGATCGCTAAAGAGATCGGATCGGAACTCAGGACTCAGTATTCAATAGGGTACCAGCCAACGAATGATAGAAAAGATGGAACTTATCGCAACATTCGTGTAGTTGTGGAAGACGGTCCGGCGAAACAAAAGCGGATTGCGATCACAAAAGCTGGTCGCATTGCCGAGACAGAAGAAACGCCTCAGCCACGCTCCAATTAGCGAGAGTGTTCGATCTGGTTGAGTGCATCCCACGAATACGTCAAGGTCTGTGTACCGTTGTGCCTGCCTATTCGGGAACTGAACCAGAGATCTTTTTCCTATTAGTTTCGCCTGTCGCAAGAACCGGAATACCAGTATCAACTTCTGAATGCGGGCTTGGAATAACGTGAATTGCTGTAACCTTTCCCACCTTCCTCGCTGCTGATGCACCGGCATCGACCGCTGCCTTTACCGCACCGACCTCACCGCGAACGATCGCGGTCACAAGCCCCGCATCGACCTTCTCATAACCGACAAGGGTGACGTTCGCGGCCTTGACCATTGCGTCGGCTGCCTCGATCATGGCAACCAGCCCCATACATTCGACCATTCCTAGAGCCTGCATATATCTGAATAGACCTTAATTTCCTCGCCGCTTTCTTATGGCACGGATCAGCAAAACGAGCAGCCCGAGAAAGATGAGCCCGCCGAAAATGGCAATAAAGAAGACTCCGACAGCTATCTCCAGATCAATTTCTCCTTATTTGAGGACCCAAGCAGCCACCATCATAAGGCTAACAAATAGGCCTATTAAAATCGCCGCAAGTAACGGCCGCCAGAATCCTTGCGAGCGAGCAACCCACTCTACCTCGCGCGGCTTGATCGTCCCTGCGGAGCGCCGCGGACGCTTTTGAAAAGCCTGGCCTGGCCTACTTTGGTCATCTTGCAGTTCCTTGGTCAGCGGTTCGATCGGCATCGAGATAGGCCGGTCAAAAGCTGAATTAGACAGATCTCTAACCGAAGTACCCCCTTCACCCTTTTCACCTCGAATATCATCGCCTGAAGAAGGTCCTCCGGCTTCTTCTGAAACCCGTTCACCGCAATGATAGCAAAACAGCGATCCTTCGCGGACATCCGTACCGCAAGCCTTGCATTTCACCTTTTCGAGGATCGCCTCCGGCATCAATGATCGTCCCTTACCCCTCTCTTATCAACGCTAGCAGAGTACTTACCGCTGCGGGTGTCTCACGCGGAAATCTCGGAACAAACTTTGCTCCGCCAGTTTCCTTAATCAGTCGATCAATTACCTTTGTGTGAAACCTTTCATCATAAAGCCCGAGGACAAACACCTTTATTTTTGAGGATCTCAGAGCAGTTACTACTTGTTCGACGTTCGAATCACTTTTCCGTTCGTCCCCATCTGATATCAGAAGCAACACGCGGGCGCGGTCCTCATCCGGTTTTGACTGCTCCGCCATATACCGCGCCGAAAACAAAACTGCGTCAAGCATCGCGGTCGGCCCACCTTGAATGTACATGTTCTCCGCAGCATCACGAAGTTCCGACCTATCCCCAGTTATTTCCTGGCGGAGCGATATCTTCTGTGTATCCGCAAATGTGACCAGAAAAGCCTGGTCACCTTCCTTCATATCGTCTATTACAGAGTTAACTGAGGAGATGACACGTTCGAGCACTGCTCGATACGATCCGGAATTATCCACGACTAGCCCGATCGAAAGAGGTCTTGCCGGTGTACCGGCCTTGTCCGCGCCGGAGGAGTCCTGTCCGTTTCCGACTAGGCAAAATGACCACAATAGCAGTAAAAAGATAGCCGATCTCATTCTGAGGTTATATCTTTGCAAAGACCCCCTTCTCTTCCCCCAGATCTTTGGCAGATGGCGTCAAGATCGTTTTTGACGTGATATAGATAAGGGTACCTTTCGCGATAGCTTCGCGAACATCGGTCTCGCTGACGAAAGCTGCTGGTTCCCTGACGACCCCGTTCTCGGTCAAGGTCTGCGGCCTTAGCTCATGGATGACCGTTTTGACCGGAGACGTTTCAGCCAGTTTCGCTTCAGCAGCAGGCGCTTCTATAGCCGGATCAACCTTGACATCCTTGAGCTTATTGCTGAGAAAGCTGTCAACCAAAGCCGCGATCTGCTCACGCTTAGGCAACGCTTTTACAGGTACCGCAGACTGCGGCGGCTCGGCATGTACGGCCCTTCGCTGATTAACAGGCCGTGATTCGAATGCCACCCGTTTTATATCCATCAAATGGATCGGCGATATATTGTCCGACGTGACATTGCCGCCCCAGGAACCACATCCAAGCGTCATCGACGGCGGCAGATCCGTGGATAGGCCTATGGCACCGTGTGTTGTAGGTGAATTGATGATCACACGTGCTGCGGGCATTCTGCGGCCATAGTCGATCGCAGCCTCCCTGTTTCGCGTATGCATTCCAGCCGTGTGGCCCATGCCGCCAAATTTGAGTATCTCTTCACACCGTGCCGCGCCCGCTTCTACCCCATCAACCACAAAGAATGCAAGGGTAGGCGATAACTTCTCTATTGACCAAGGGTGGTCTCGTCCGACACCGCCACAATCCGCAAGCAGGCATCTGGTACCGGCTGGCGTCGTGACTCCAGCCAGATTTGCAATGAAATCGGCTGATTTTCCAACGATCCCTGCATTCAGGGTACGTTGCGGAGTGACGAGAACCTTTGCCACGGAGTCGGCTTCCGCGGCCGACAGGAAATGCCCACCCTGCAGACGGAATTGCTCTCGAACAGCATCAGCGATCTCAGATTCAACTACTACTGACTGCTCCGATGCACAGATAGTACCATTATCAAAACAAGTCCCCGTCAGTATGTCACCGACCGCTTTCTCGATGTCGGCAGTACGTTCTATGAAGACCGGCACGTTCCCGGGTCCTACACCGAACGCAGGTTTTCCTGAGGAATACGCCGCCCTGACCAATCCAATGCCGCCGGTGGCAAGTATGACGGCGGTCTTCTTATGCTGCATCAGCGCTTCGGTTCCTTCGATAGTCGCGTTCTCCAGGCAGATAACAGCATCGCCGGGCAAACCCGCCTTGACGCCGGCTTCTTTCATTATCCGCGTTGTCTCGGCTATACATCTGACTGCAGATGGATGCGGGGAGAGAACGATCGCATTCCGCGATTTGATGGCGATTATGATCTTGAAGATAGCAGTGGAGGTCGGATTGGTAGAAGGAATTATAGCGGCTACCACACCTCGAGGGGAGGCTATTTCAATAACATTCGGGCTTTCGGAGATAACGCCGACCGTACGGAGGCCGCGAAAATGGTTCCAAACATCCTCGGCTGCGAATCGATTCTTTTCCCGCTTGTCCTCCGGCTTTCCAAAGCCCGTTTCTTCATGGGCGAGTTGGCCCAGCCGTGCTGATTCAGACATGGCAGCACGCGCCATAGACTCGCAGATCTCGTCGATCCTCGATTGGTCAAGCCGCGCAAGCGGTGCCGATGCCGCAAAAGACGCTTCGACAGCGTCTCGAGCGTGCTGCTGCGAAATTAGGTCTGAATCGGCCATTCATCTATTTGCGATCAAGTTTGGATCTTGAGGCAGTCAAGGATCAATGGTTTGATCCAGCTATTTTGACTTGGATCTCTGGGATTCAGCGGCGCGTACGGCGGCTCGCCCGCCGTCACCGGAAGTTAACTGCTTTCCGCCGGACGATGAAAGAGCCTTTTCATCAGGACTCAGACCGACCTTGCCGCCCTTAGGTATTACACGCTCAACTTCAGCGTGGGGCCTCGGTATAACATGCACGCTGATCAGTTCTCCGACGCGACGGGCTGCTGAGGCTCCAGCGTCCGTAGCTGCTTTCACCGCCCCTACATCACCCCTGACAAAGATCGTAACGTAACCTGCGCCGATATACTCTTTTCCGACGAGCTGTACATTGGCGGCCTTGACCATTGCGTCAGCACTTTCGACCGCCGCCACGAAACCTTTGGTCTCAACCATTCCTAAAGCTTCCAAAGCCATTCCACTCTCCTCACGATTTGATCGCTTTCGCGATTCTATTACACAGTCTGGATAAACGAAAGTCTATAGGCGACTATTCGAGGGGTAAGATGCTTCGAAGAAACTCGAATTGATTGACTTTCAAGGGTTTTGACGGATATATTTTAGGTTTAAGAACTTTTGGGACTACATTCTTACGAACAGCATTAGATCACCGCGGAAATGACGCAAACGCTAGGCGAAAAATTACGATCCGCTCGCGAAGCTCGTGGAATTTCTATCAGCGAAGTTGCCGAACAGACCCGCATTTCGCCTCTTTACCTAAAGGCGATCGACGCTGACGACTATAAGACATTGCCTGGGGGCATTTTCAACAAGGGCTTTGTCCGGTCCTATGCGAAGTATGTAGGCGTCGATGAGAGCGAGGCTTTACAGGACTACAATCGGCTCGTAGCGGAACTTGAAAAGGAAGAGGAGGATAGATTCGGTAAGTACCGCCCCGAAGTACTAACGGACGATCGACAATCGGCCTCTCTTCTCCCAACCATCATTTTTGCCGCCATCATTATTGCTATCATGAGCGGAGGCCTGCTCCTTCTAGTAAATTACATTCAGAATCAGCAAAGTGACGTTGATAAAGCCCGGAATGATCAGCCGATAAACACCGTGGACACGGAGCGAACGTCAGGAAATGAAGTTGCGGGCCCTCCAGTAACTGTACCGACAATGGATGCGCTCAAGGTTGAGTTCCGAACGAGCGGCGAGGATATTTGGCTCAACTCCGTTAGCGATGGCACGAGCACCAGCGCGGTCGTCTCTACGGACCGTCCAGCAACATTTGAGCCCCGTCGTGAGCTGAAATTGAGCTATTCCAGGTCATTGGCACAGGCAGCACAATTGTCGATCAACGGAAAGCCGATCGCCCTTCCTGAAACTCCTATCAATCCGAAACGCCAGTTAATCGAGATCGACCTGAATAGTGACAATCTCGCTTCGGTCTGGCAATCAGGAAGCTTTGAGGCGGCAAGGGCAGCGCAGCCCTCCGAATCGAATACTTCGGCCACACCTGCTCCGGCAGCACGCACTTCGCCCAGACCGGCGTCTAGCCCAACGACCAGAACTCCGACCGATGAAGGCTCTAACGGTTCGCCGGTCAATGGCGCGCCGACTATGTCGAATCGTGCCGCGCCAGCAAATCGGCCGACAATGACCGAGCGGCCCCAAGCGAGCCCACGGCCGGCGGCATCGAATAATCGTCCGGCTCCAAACGCGAATCGTTCTAATTGATCAAAGAAAGAAGATGCACCGGCCTCTAAAGCTCCGTTCACATCCTAAACCGCCCGCAGGCCTTCAGCGGGCATTATTTGTACCCGCCTGCAAGGCCAGGCTTGAATATTATGAAGATCGAAGAGATCAAAGAAGGGCTGACATTTGACGATGTCCTGTTGGTCCCCGCTTATTCCGAGGTGCTTCCGGGTGAGGTAGACACGAGTACCCGCTTTAGCCGCGGGATACGCCTGAATATTCCACTGTGTTCCTCGGCCATGGATACCGTCACCGAGGCTTCGCTTGCCATTGCATTGGCTCAGCAGGGTGGTATCGGTGTCATCCACAAGAACTTCGGCATTGAAGAGCAGGCCGACGAAGTTGACAAGGTGAAACGAAGCGAGTCCGGAATGATCGTTGATCCAGTGACCATACACCGCAACGCTCTTGTTAGTGAAGCTCTTGCCATCATGGGTCGTTTCAAGATCAGCGGTGTTCCGGTAGTTGATGACGAGGGCCGTCTCGCAGGAATAATCACTAATCGGGACCTTAGGTTCGAGACGCGTTTCGATATTCCGGTCGCAGAGGTAATGACGCCCCAACCACTTGTAACGGTTCCAGTCGGTACCACTCTCGATGAGGCTAAGGTGAAACTTCAAGAGCATCGAATCGAAAAACTGCTGGTTGTTGACGATGACGGGCATCTCAAAGGGCTTATCACCGTAAAAGACATCCAAAAGGCGATAAATTTTCCTTTTGCGGCTAAGGACGATCTTGGCCGCCTTCGTTGTGCGGCAGCGGTTGGTGCGACTGGAGATTTCCTTGAGCGGGCATCCGCGTTGGTCGACGCGCGAGTGGACGCCATCGTTATCGATACGGCACATGGTCACAGTTCGCGCGTCATCGAAGCAGTTCGCACTATCAAATCTAAGTTTCCTGAGATCGAGCTGATTGCGGGAAATGTTGCTACCAGCGAGGCAACTAGCGCGCTCATTTCCGCCGGCGTTGACGCAGTAAAGATTGGTATCGGGCCGGGCTCAATCTGTACGACACGAGTCGTTACAGGCGCCGGCGTACCGCAGATAATGGCGATCTTTGAAGGTGTATCAGCCGCGCGAGGCTCAGATGTTCCGATAATAGCGGACGGTGGGATCAAGTTCTCAGGTGACCTTGCAAAGGCGATCGCCGCGGGCGCCGATTCTGTAATGATCGGATCCTTGTTTGCCGGAACCGAAGAGGCCCCCGGTGAAGTCATCCTTTATCAGGGCCGCAATTTCAAAACGTATCGGGGTATGGGATCGATCGGGGCTATGAAAAAGGGCTCGAGTGACAGATATGCGCAAGAAGACACGACTTCAGAGTCAAAATTCGTACCCGAGGGCATCGAAGGCAGGGTTGCCTACAAAGGAACAGTTGCTGAAATGGTAACTCAGCTTGTGGGCGGCCTAAGGGCCGGAATGGGTTACACGGGCTGTAAGACCATCAACGATTTGAAGACGAATGCAAAGTTCGTACGGATCACATCTGCCGGCTTACGGGAAAGCCATGTTCACGACGTGATTATCACTAAAGAGGCGCCGAACTACCGGCTAGAATCATAGAATAAGGTTCGGAAGCTATGAAGGGTATGTTCGGCATGTTTGCCCACAAATGCAACAGGTACTCATTGTGAACGAAGACTGCAGTCAGGAAAGTTTCTGACCGAGCTCGTCCCACTCGGCATAGAGCTCATTAACCAGCTTTTCGACACCATTTATTTCAGCGTTAAGTTTCCTTAATTCCTCATAATTTCCCGCGATTTCAGGGTCCGAAAGCCTTTCGGTTCTCTGTTCATTAGCTTCTTCGAGTTCGGCGATCTGATCCTCGATCTCCGACATCCTCTTTTCGATCCGGTCACGCTGATTCTTTGACAATACCGCGAGAACAGCTTCTGATCCGGCCGGTTCCGATGTATCGTTATCTGCTCTTGATTCGACGGGACCATTCGAAAACCCAGCCGATTCGGTTCTGTCGGCTTTCCAACGATGAAATTCCGTGTAATTACCGCTGTACTGAAGAAGGGTCCCGTCCCTTTCGAAAGACATGATCTGGGTCGCTATCTTGTCTAGAAAAAACCGGTCATGGCTCACTACGATGATCGTGCCTGCATATTCTGCGAGAGCGCTTTCAAGTGCCTCACGAGACGGTATATCAAGGTGATTGGTCGGTTCGTCCAGAACCAGCACGTTATACTCAGAATAGATCAGCTTAGCCAGAGCGAGCCTTCCCTTTTCCCCACCAGATAAGGCGGACACTCGTTTAAAGACATCGTCGCCAAAAAACAGGAAGCGGGCGAGGAATCCGCGAAGGGTCCCATTATCGGCCATCGGGGCGGCGCGCCTCAGTTCTTGAATGACCTCATTTCCCTCGAACAGATCATCCAAGTTCTGAGCGTAATAGCCAATGTTGGTCCGCGTGCCCCACAGTATTTTTCCGGAAAGCTCTCGGTTCTTGCCCAGAACCGTGCGCAACAGGGTCGTCTTGCCTGTTCCGTTTGCCCCGATGATGCCGAGGCACTCACCTCGATGAAGAGAAAGGCTTATTCCGGCACCAAGGATCCGTTTGGGATAGCCGATCGAGACTTCTTCCAGCGTCAAAACATTATTGCCCGCACGATCCACCTTCTTCAAACCGAAACTGCCGCCAGGCTTTTCCGGCTGAACGGCGTCGATCCGATCCATCCGCTCAAGCATATTTCGCCGAGATTTCGCCTGTTTTGTTTTTTGACCTTCTATGTTTCGGCGAATGAATTCTTCTGTCTTGTTAATTAGAGCACGCTGGTTCTCGTATTCGCGTTGACGCTGTTCCCGACGGATCTCTCGCTGAACGAGATAGTCCGAATAATTCCCCTTAAAGCTGACTGCCTTTCCGCGTTCGATCTCGATGATGCGTGTCGTCGTACGATCAAGAAAATAACGATCATGGCTGATCACTACGTAGGCTTTACCGTATTCATTAAGGAACGACTCAAGCCATTCAACCGCTTCAACGTCAAGGTGGTTGGTCGGCTCATCGAGAAGCAGGACATCCGCATTGGAAAGTAGTAGTCGGGCTATACCGAGCCTGTTCTTTTGACCGCCGGAAAGCGTGCCCGTTTTGGTGTTCCAATCACTCCGCCCGAAGCCAAGGCCCATCAATACGGCCTCTGCTTTGGCTGTATACATGAAGCCGCCGGCGAGTTCGAATCGCATCTGAAGGTCTGCGTATTGAGCAAGGGTTTCGTCCGAGTGATCCGTTTCCATTTTTCGCTCAAGTTCACGCATCGCTGCCTCGATCTCGTGTATTTCAACAAATACAGAGAGGGCTGATGTGTGGACGGTCTCGCTGTCCGGTAAGTTTACGTGCTGGTCGAGGAGGCCGAGGCGAAGCCCATTCATTTTGACCACCTCGCCCAAATCCGGCCCCTCCTGCCCTGTTATCAAACGAAATACGGTCGTTTTGCCTGAACCATTCCTGCCGACAAGCCCGACCTTCTCACCGGGATTGACCTGAAAGGACACCCCATTGAGGATCTCGTTACCGGCATACGATTTTCGTACATCAGTCAGCCTGAACAGCATAAAAATAATGATAGCCGACCGTATGGCCGGCTATCCAACTAGGACCTTTGCCAATATGCTACCTTGAATTGCCGGTGTTCGCCGGTGCGTTTACGGTCGAATTCCCCGACGGAGCCGGGTTTGCGCCGTTTGAAGCGGCCGCCGAATTCGTATTAGGCCTATTTGCGTTAGCAGTTCCATTGCCGTTCGAGTTGGCATTAGCGTTAGAAGGAGCCGGCGAAACTGCTCCGGCCGGCCGCGCTCCGCTAAGGTCGTTCGGATTCTCGACGACCTTCCTTGCAAGAAGGTTCTCGACCCGTGCCTCATTCAACGCGATCGCCGTATAGGACTGCCAAAGCAGGCTCTTTCGTGCGTTTATCAGCAGCTCGGTCACACGCTGCCGCACACCCTGGCTCTCTAGCGTCAGATCTTCATCCTTTTCCTGTTTTCGCTGCAGCTTTACCACAAGCAGCTTTCCTTCAAGGGGGATCGCGGCGGGTACTATCTGCCCATTTTGAAGCTTATTCATAATCAGGTCGCTGAGCTGGTCGCCGAAGGTCTGTTTCATCTCTTCTTCCGTAAAATACCGCCAGTCTCCGCCGTTCGAACGGGTTTGAAGATCTTCACTGGCCTCTCGAGCGAGAGTAGCAAAATCGGCTCCGCTTACGGCGCGGTTATAGATCTCAGTCGCCTTAGCTCGGGCCTGATCCTGATTTGTGGTCACGTCGCCAGGGCCGCTGTCGCTCGGATCGATAACGATAGCAGCCAACTGGGCACCGCGTTTATTCTTGAACTGGTCGCGGTTGCCATTGTAGAAATCTTCGATCTCTTTGTCCCGAGGTGAATCGACCTTGCCGGTGATCTTCTCCTGAAGTTTCATCAGCGCTAGCTCTTTCTTGACGTTCAAACGCCAGGTCTGCTCGGTCTCTCCGGCAGCCTTCATCTGACGGTCAAACTCCTCAGCCGAAAGTCCGCTCGTTGTCTTTCGTTTATTCATTTCGGCCGTCACCTCGTCATCCGTGGGAACGGTTCCTTCACTTTCAGCCTTTTGGAACATGACCTCGCCCTGAATGAGCTGCTGAAGGACAGTGAGCCGGGCGGAGGCAAGCTCAAGCGGCGAAAACTCTGCCTCCTGGCCCTGAGCCTGCGCCTTGACGCCCTTTTCAACCTCTTCCATCTTGATCTCTTTTCCATTTACGCGGGCGGCGACCTCATTCGGGTCAGCAGAACCGGCACTATTTGATGACGTGCCAGGCCCATCTGAACAAGCCGAGAAGAAGAGAGCGGCAGAAACGGCTGACACCCCAATTACACTCTTGATTCGAAAATTATCCACAGTAAATACGACTCCTTTCTATTTAGCCGTCCACAGGAATACTTGACTAACGGCTATATGCTCTGCTATAAAATCAGTTTTTGAGTTTTTGAAAACTCCGTAATAATTCCTCATTGATCTTGAGGTTCAAACTATGGCTAAACGATGTGACATCTGCGGGAAAGGCCCGCAATTCGGGAATAATGTTTCCCATGCGAATAACAAGACAAAACGACGCTTTGACCCAAATCTTCAGCCTGTTCGTGTGCAGCTTCCGTCAGGAGCGAGCGGCCGGCTTAAGGTCTGCACCCGCTGCATTAAGTCCGGAAAGGTCGTAAAAGCGGCCTGATTTCCTACGTTAACCGGTAATTCTTTTTTTGTTGCCAGACACCGTTCAAATCCGGTGCCTGGCAATTTCGTTTGAGTCCGGCCGACCTTCGGGAATTACGAAAAAGTGCCTTGCCATAGATCACTTCTGCTCAATTAAGGACGGCAATGCACTCGATCTCAACCTTGGCGTCTTTCGGAAGCCGAGCGGCCTGAACCGTTGCCCGTGCCGGCTTATTTTCCGAGAAGAACCGCGAATAAACCTCGTTCATCGCTCCAAACTCGCCCATGTCCGCCAAGAAGACGGTCGTTTTGACAACGTTTCCCAAGCCCGCACCCGCGGCATTCAGTACGGCAGACAGGTTTTTCAAGACCTGTTCGGTCTGTTCGGATATATCATTAGAAACAAATTCTCCGGTAGCTGGATCGATCGGGATCTGACCCGAACAGAAGATCATATTTCCAGCCTTCACGGCCTGTGAATATGGCCCGATCGCCCCGGGTGCGTTATCTGTCGATATTACTTCGCTCATAATGATCCACGGCCTTCAGACGAAACGCTGATGATACCAGATTAAGACACAAAAATAAAACCGGGTGCAAAACGAATGCGTATCCTCGACATAATACCCAAGGTCAGATCTTGCCCCGCAACCCAAAAGAAAGGCCGCCGAAACGGGAAAACGTGGACCTGAGACTTGCAATCCTAAGACCTTGCGGAATTGATGCGTTCAACGGCGATCACGCCTGGAACCTGGCGGATCGCCTCAAGTACCTTGTCAAGATGTTTCTTATCAAATACCTCGACGGTTACCTCGATCAAGCCGCGGTCGTCACGTGACACGTTCGCCCTAGCATCGCGGATGCCGGTCTTTATGTCCGCGATCGCATTGGTAATACCAGCAAGCATGCCGGTTCGATTCTCGGTCGTCGCGAGGATCCGCACGGACTGGATCTCTTTCTGATCGGAACGGGCCCATTCGACCTCGACGATGCGTTCCTTATTGACCATTAGCTGGGCTACGTTCCTGCATCTTTTGTTGTGAACCACAATTCCCTTACCTAGTGAAATGTAGCCAATGATCTCTTCGCCCCGCAGGGGATTGCAGCACCGGGCGCGCGTTGTCAGCAAGTTATCGACGCCCTTGACGATGATCGCATCCTCGCCCAGTCCGATCAGTTTCTTTACTGCCTTAACCCCGCTTTCGATCCGTGTTTCCTTTCGCTTTTCTGGATCGAGTTCCGCGAACTTCTCAGCCCCCAGAAACTTCGAGATCACGTTTCGCGGAAGGGTCTTACCATAGCCTATCGAAGCGAGAAGATCTTCAGGGCGGCCCAGGCCGTACTCGTTCGCTATCCTCTTCATCTCCGCATCATTGTTTATCAGCTTCCTAGGCGAGACATGAAAGCGGTCAGATTCCTTTTCCAGAAGTTTGCGACCTATCTCGATCGATTCCCTCCGCTGCTGCTCTGAGATCCAATGCCTTATCCGGTTCCTTGCTTTTGCCGTGACGACGTGGTTCAGCCAGTCCCGCGAAGGCTTTGAACTGGCCGTCGTAAGTATTTCAATGACATCGCCATTCTGTAGCTCTGTCTTCAGCGGCACGATCCGCCCATTGATCTTTGCCCCGGTGCAGGTATCGCCTACCTCTGAGTGGATCGAATAGGCAAAGTCGATAGGCGTCGACCCCCTCGGCAGTTGGATCACCTTGCCCATCGGGGTGAATGCGTAAACGTCTTTCGGAAAAAGATCCAGTTTAAGCGATTCGATAAATTCTTCGGAGTCTTCGGTGACCTGATTGTCCTCAACCAAAGGAAGCAGGAGCTTTTCAACCGTTCGGCGAAGCTCGTCGAGGTTTTCGTCTCCCTCTTGCTCGCCCAACTTTCGCTCCTTATACTTCCAGTGGGCTGCAACACCCTCCTCTGCGATATGGTGCATCTCCTCCGTTCTTATCTGCACTTCGAATGCCTGCCCGCCATCGCCGATGACCGATGTATGTAGAGATCGATACAGGTTATCTCGAGGGATCGCGATCCAGTCTTTGAAACGCTCGGGGACGGGCGTCCAAATATCGTGAATTACGCTAAGAGCAAGATAGCAGTACTTTTTGTCGTTCTCAGTGATTATTCGGGCCGCGATCAGGTCATAAACCTGTTCGATGGTAAGCTTTTGCTTCTTGAGCTTCTTCCACAGTGAGTAGAGTCGTTTCACGCGGCCTTCAACAGAGACGAATGGGACATTGTTTTCAGCAAGACGCTGCCGGATGGTGTTTCGTATTTTTTCAAGTATCTCTTCCAGCTCTGGCCGCCTGGCATCGACATCTTGTGCAAGCCGCTTATACTCATCGGGATAAAGGTTTTGGAATGAAAGGTCTTCGAGTTCTCCCCTGATCTTACCCATGCCTAGGCGGTGGGCGATCGGAGCATAGATGTCGAGCGTTTCTTGTGCGATCCTGGCTCGTTTTTCAGGCTTGAGGAATTTCATGGTCCTCATATTATGGAGCCGGTCGGCCAATTTGATCAGCACGACCCTAACGTCCGTGACCATTGCCAGAACCATCTTCCGAACATTTTCGGCTTGCTGCTTCTCCTTTGAGAGATTGCTTATGTGAGCGATCTTGGTTAGGCCATCGACGAGCTGCGTGATCTCATCGCCGAAATAGCTTCGAATGGTCTCAAGATCAACTAGCGTATCCTCGACTACATCGTGAAGAAGGCCGGTCGAAACGCTTACCTCGTCCAATCGCATATCAGCCAGGATGTTAGCGACCTCGATAGGATGGACAAGGTAAGGCTCACCGGATGCGCGTTTCTGACCGCGGTGGTGAAGAGCAGAGAAAAGATAAGCCCGCCGGATCAGATCTATATCCGGGTCGGGGCGGTTCATCTCCACCTTTTCTATCACATCCTCGATTCTTATCATCTCGCCGCCGCTTATATCAGTTTAACTGTTGGATGGCCTCATATTCCATAAGATTTTTCCCCGATTCTGATATACGAAAAGGTGATGCCCGATCATAAAGATAAGAGCATCACCAGATGGGAAATTAGAAACTATCTATTTGTTTCCGGAGTTCGACGCCTGGTTGGCGTTCTCTGCCTCGGCAGCAACAGCGGCACGGGCCTCTATTTCGCTTTGGAGTTTCTTGGCCGCTTCGCTCAACGCAGTGAAATCTTCTCTCGCATTATCCGCAGCAGTTCTTAGCCTGTCCCGATCCTCGTTACGCCCTTCCATTTCCGCAAGCCTGGAACTCTGGATCATCAGACTTGCACGGTAAGAACGGGCCGATTCAAATGGCTTCAGAAGGTCGAGAGTAGCCTTAAGTTGCTCGTCTGTAAGAGACTTTGGATCTATCGACGCGGCATTCTTGACCGTGTCCGGCTCTAGCGCGACCGCCTGTTCGATCAGAGCCGTGCCTTCGTTTATGCAGGCCTTCATACGCTGAAAATCAGCATCATTAGCCGGTTTTACGAACTGGAAGGCATCCTTGCCGTCCTTCTTGATGGTCTTCTTCGTCGCGGGCGTGTCGGACACTTCATTTGCGCATGTGTTCTTCTTAGCCGCCAAGGACGTGAGGGCTTCTGCCCGATACTCTGGTTTGATGTCGGTCATCTGAGACCGCTCTGTGACCCATTGTGTCCACTCATCTGTTTTCTGGAGGTTCTCCATCAAGCTTGCGATCGCCTTGTATGAGCTTTGATCGTCTTTATTTAGAACCAGAGCCTTCTTGTATTCAGTGATGGCGGATTCGGCAAGTTCGGTCTGTGAACGGTTGCCGATGAAACGAGAATGAAGGGTTCGCGCAAGAAATACCTGTGCGATCCTGCCTTCTTCCGTCTCCCCCTTGGGATCACGTTCCGCAGCTTTCCTGAACAGGCTTTCCGCTTCTTCAAACTTTCGTTCCTTGTAGGCGATCGAACCATCAACCAAGTTCTTTCGCGACAGTGTTCGGCTGACGTAGGTACAATTGGCGGTCAGAAATACAGCAAGTGTTACAAGTAAAAGTAAACCCAAACGAGAGGATCCCATTTTTCGACTCCAATAAGAAATGTTTATCGACAAGATGAAGCCGGGCCAAAAAGACGGGCGGCCCGGCAAACCCGGTATGAACTAATCCGTCAGATCGTCGATCTGCAGACCTATCGGAGAGGCCTTTGCCATTTTGGCAGCATCGATCACTTTTACCACGTCACCATACCTGACCGATGTCGGCGACTTGATAAAGATGGTCTTCTCGACCTCGTTAGTACCTTCACGAAAGACTCCGTTGTTTTCGCGGGTCTTAAATATCTCCTCAAGCTTTGCCGTGAGGGCCGAGGCATCGCTGACATCGCCCGCCGGTTCATTGTTCAAAGTAATACCCTTTGTCTCTTTATTGATAGCGACAACGAGCGTCAGCGGGTTTGGCTTAACATCGAGGTTCTGTTGGTTCTTTGGCTCCGCCGGAACCTTCGCCTCGAACCGACTCGGCTTCACGGGCGTAATGATCATGAAGATGATCAAAAGCACGAGGAGCACATCGATCAGCGGAGTAACGTTGATGTTGGGTGTTGCCCCTTCTTTGGAGCCGCCCATTGACATTCCCATAACTAAAATCTCCCAAGCAAGAAGGAGAGGATACAGCTACTGCTGTTGGGCCTCGCCTCCGCCCTTCTTCTTATCGGCTACCAAACCGATCTTGTCGATGTCCTGCTTTCGTATGACATCGATCGCCTCGACCACCGTGCCGTAATTCACATCGACACCGCTTTTGATGTAAACGATCCGCTTATCTGGCGGCTTGTCCTTCATCATAGCCTGAACCTTTTCTCCCAACCCTGACAGCGGGAACGGGTCCTTGCCGACGTAAAAATTGCTATTGTCCGGGATCGATATTACAACCGAGGTATCTTTCGTAATATCCCCGTCCTCATCCGGCGAGTTAAGGTCCCGCGGAAGATTTACGGAGACACCCTGTTGAAGCAGCGGGGTCACGATCATGAAAATGATCAGCAACACCAGCATCACGTCAACCATCGGGGTTACGTTGATCTCAGAATTATATTCATCGGTCCCGCCGATCTTTGCTCCCATGGCAGTAGTACTCCCTATTGTAGAGTCACTTTATTAGGATGTGGGACTATCCCTTAAGTGCCTTTGTCTTTTGTTTGATGAAATAATCGACCAACTCGGATGCCGAATTCTCCATTTCAACACCAAAACTAGTTACCTTGCTCGTGAAGTAATTGAAGAGCCATACGCCGGGCACGGCCACACCGATACCGAAAGCCGTCGCGACTAGAGCTTCTGCAATTGCTCCGCCGACCGCGGCGATACCTGCGTTCTCGGCCTGAGCAAGGCCAACGAAAGCACCGATGATGCCTACCACGGTACCGAAGAGGCCAACGAATGGAGCAGTAGAACCAACGGTCGCCAACCCGGCCAAGCCGCGCTTGAGTTCGGCCGTCTTCACTGCAATTGCACGCTCAAGGGCCCTCTTTGATGCTTCCATCTCATCCGCAGAGATATCCGCACTTCCCTGATGGGCAGCAAATTCTTTGAGGCCAGAAGAAACAACCATTGCAAGGTGCGAATCCTTGTGACGATCGCTGATGTTGATCGCTTCATCGATGTTGCTGTTCTTAAGCGCCATCGCAACCTTTGGAGCATACTGCCGGGACTGCTGTTTTGCCTTATTGTAGGTGAGATATCGCTCGATCCCGACCGCGATCAGATAAACCGATTGGATCAAGAGAACCGCGATAACGATCCAGCCCGGGATCGTAAGGCTTCGAACGATGTCGTAAATGGTGAAAGGATTCTTTCCATCACCGGCGAGCATCAGGAACATGCCCAGGAAGTCCGATCCAATTAGGCTTGCTAGAAAAGTCATTGTTTTTCCTCCAGAAAAATCGAAAAGATATTATTATTGCGAATTTTTCGCGGTGAGAGAGAAACGACCAGTTGTTGCCGCTTCTCTCCTCCGCGGATCGAAAGTCCTATGGGACAAAGTTATAAGTGATGACACCAGAAACCTTGACCGGCTGGCCCGACAATAGGGTCGGACTGAACCGAGCTTCGCGGGCGGCAGCGACAGCCGCCGGACGAAGAAGCGGATGGCCGCTAACCGCCGTAGCTGAGATAACGCTCCCGGTTTCACTGATCAGGACCTGGACAGATACCGCTCCGCTCGCTCTGACCGCGCGGGCTGCCGGCGGATAGGGCGGCTTCGGAAGGTTTGTAGCCTTACCATTAAGCACGCCACCAGAAATAGTCTTTGGCGGTTCTTTCTTTGGCGGCGGAGGCGGCGGAGGCGGAGCGGCTTCGCGATCCCTGTCGCCACCATCACCGGCAGCGCCGGTGTCGCTTCCGCTACCCGTAGTATTCACTGGACCGCGGTAATCTGCTGGCAAACCAACAGCAGCAGTGTAGTCGCGGTCGCCCTTGACCGTGAACCTGTTAGGATCTCTCTCCTTGACAGTGTTCTGCACCACGCTGATCTTATCCGGCGGTTTTGGGGGCGTCTCCGTCATCGCGGCGATGATCTCCTTTCGGATATCCACGTTCGGATCCTTCTGCTTTTCCGGCTGCTTCTCCGGCTCAGGTTCCGGGGCCTCTTCGATGATCGGTGGGGCCACAAGCGTTTCCAAAGAGAGTTCGCTTCCGCCCATTCCGAAATCCTTGGCGAACAAGCTGTAGAGATATGCACTCGTCAGCACGGTCACCATGATCACGAAGGTCGATAGAAGCAAACCACCCCGCTTGGAATTCTCATCCGCGTGGCTTCTTGATTCTACTAACTGATCTAACATCGTAAATTCCTCCCTTACTTTCGGTGCCAAACTAGGTCAAGGGTTACGAACCTTTCTTTCGTTTTGATGTACTAAGCAAAACCGCACGTTGCAGCCATTCAGGACAAGGAGAATGGCCCAGAGCGTTCCATTTCCGGCGTTCCCTGATTGTGGACTATTGAATACCAAGTGCGGAGCAAGAAACACATGCCGGCAACGGATACAAAAGTTCCACATTCAACGTTAGTTTCAATAGAGAACGAACGCGAAAAGCAGACACAAGTTATTTAATTGACCAGCAACGTAAAGCAGTCTAATTAGTTAGATAAGGAAAGTCAAGAATAATCAAGCCCGATACGGAGAAATTTTCCTTTGACCGAACCAAGGCGAACGCATGAACAAGAGTTCGTGAGCACCCTGGTCAAGAGTTCGCTATCGCGTGACCGGTCTCCGGGTAACAGTTCTCCGAGCCGCCGTAGCCATCTTTTCACCCTGGGGTTGATGGGCCTTTTCTTCGACCTTGCCAATGCCGAGTTTGCTTTGCCACCAAAGTGCGATCGGGCTGGCAATAGCAATGGTCGAATAGGTGCCGGTTATCGCACCAACGAACAGGGCAAGCGAAAAGTACCTCAATACTTCACCGCCGAATAGCACCAAAGCAAGCACCGAGAGAAAGATCAGCCCGTTGGTAACCACCGTTCGCGACATCGTCTGATTGATCGAGTCATTAGTTAATTTGTAAAGTGACTCGCCTCGGTGGAGCGTAAGATTCTCGCGAATACGGTCAAAGATAACTATCGAGTCGTTCACGGAAAAGCCGACCAAAGTCAGCAGCGCAGCCACAACGGACAAACTTATTTCCCATTGGAAGATCGAAAAGAAAGCAAGCGTAATGAGCACGTCGTGAAAGACCGCGATCACGGCGCCGGCGGCATACGTCCAGTCATACCTGAAGGCGATGAACAGAAGTATGCCAAGCATACCGAGAATGGTTGCGATCAAGGCCTGATTGCGGAGTTGTTCGCCCGCTATTGGGCCAACCGCGTCCGTTCCAATGATCTTGTAGGCGGCGGTCTCATCCGTTTCAAGGGTAGCTGCCCCTTCCGCCTCTTTACCAAAAGTATCGAGTGCAGTCTTTACCAAACAGCGGCCGGCTTCATCCTGGAGTTCACCATTTTCGTTCCTGCATTCTTCGCGTTGGCCGACATTGGGAACTTTTATAAGAACTTCATCGCCCTTATCCGTGGAATCCTGTATAACACCTTCCGTGATCCCAACCTTTTCGAGCGATGCTCGTATGGCATTAACGTCGGGCTTTTCACGAAACTTTGCGATCACCACGGTCCCGCCCTGAAAATCAACGCCAAGGTTGAAAGCACTTGTTCCACCGTCGACGGCCTCACGGCCCACCGCAGAAACAAGACCGGCGATCAGCGTCACTACGGAAATTGCGATAAGGATCTTTCGCTTCCCGAGCCAGTCAACATTGAGATTGGTAAAGATTTGAAACATTTCAAAAAATACGATCCGCCTAATCCAAGCGAGTAACCTTCGCCACCATCAATCCACGAAGACTGGACGGGACAGGACTCGACCTAATTTCATCAAATGCTGATCCTCGTCATATTCGGATTACGCTGGAGGAGCCACATATAGATGGTCCGCGAAACAAACACGGCCGTGAAAAGATTTATTATCAAGCCCAGGATCAACGTGACCGCAAACCCCCGGATCGGCCCAGAGCCGTACAAATAAAGGATCACCGCCGAAATGATGCCGGTAACATTCGTATCGACAATAGTTACAAAAGCTCGGTCAAATCCGCGATCTACTGCTGCAGCCACATTACGGCCCGCACGCAGTTCCTCACGCATGCGCTCAAATATCAGCACGTTCGCGTCAATGGCCATTCCGAGCCCGAGAATGAGTCCGGCAATACCGGGAAGTGTCAACGTAGCCCCGATCATGATCAGCGCCGCTATAGTCAGCAGCATATTCAGGACAAGTGCAATGACCGCATTGATCCCGGAGCCGCGATAATAAAACAGCATGAAAGCCATGATGAAAAGCAGGCCTGCAAGCGACGCTGATACACCCGCCCGAATAGAATCGGCTCCAAGGCTTGGGCCAACGGTTCTCTCTTCCTGGTACTCAATCTTTGCGGGCAAAGCGCCAGATCGCAGGGTCAACGCAAGGTCTTCTGCCGTGGCTTTCGTGAATTTTCCAGAGATCTCTCCCCTATCATCGATCCTCGACTTGATATAGGCGATCGATTTTACCTGGTCGTTCAGGACAACACCCATGTAGTTGTTGATGTTGGCAAAGGTCCATTCACCAAATTTGGCAGCACCCGCAGGTTTCAGCGAGAAAGCGATTTGAAAATCATTCTCATTCCCGGTTTGTGAAACGGCGTTAGCATCGCGAAGTTCGCTTCCGTCAACGACCGCAGGATACTCAACAACGACATACTGTTTTGGAGGTTCTTGAGCTGCCTGCCCCGCCGGGGTTGCTGGTGCGTCACGATCAAGATATTCAAGCACCTTGCGATTGGCTGGAGCACGCCCGCCTAACGACTGAAGCGCCGCTTCCTCACTTGGGTAGGTCTGCACCGGTGCTGGGCTTGGAGGGCTCACTACCTTCATCAGCTCCAACTTCGACTCAGCATTCAATAGCTTCTTGATCCGCTCTGGATCGTCAACTCCCGGCATTTGGAGTAGAATTTGGGCTGAGGCTTCTGCACCGTGCCGTTGAAGCGTAGGCTCTGCTACACCGAAGGCATTTATACGGCTCTCAATGATCTTCAGAGCCTGATCAACTGCCTGGTTCTTCAACAAGGTTTGCATCGTAGAAGGAAGGGTCCACGTTACGGTGTTTCCGCTGATGGATTCGTTCCAATTGACGAAATCAACCCGCTTCTTAACTTCTTCGCTGGCAACTGCAGCAGGTGTGCCTTCAGCGGGAGTGATCGAGACCGTAAAGGTGCCGTCACCAGCCGTCACGTTCGAGTCGGCAACCTGAATATTCGCATCCTGTAAGGCTGTAAGGGCGGCCTGCTGATTGTTCTCGGTCAGGGTCTTGAGATATTCGTCAGTCTTTACCCGCATCACGAGGTGCGATCCGCCTTTGAGATCAAGTCCGAGGTTTATATTCTCCTCAAGGTTCTGCTTCATCCCGGCCCAGGTAAAATCCTGCTTCGTGAGCCCCCTTCTGGGGCCGACACATAAGTAAATTCCCAGAAGCGTTACCGCAAGGATCAAGACCACGCGAAACTTGAGATTGCTTTTCTTCATATATAAACTGTGACCGGACAAATTAGCCGACCAAACTTTTGGCCAAAGGTATGCCGGACGTCATCAGGAAATAAGGTCGAGCATTATTCTGCCTTTTTGCCGACAACCGCACTTTTGCCGATCTCGAGGAACGATTTTTCCGCGCTCTGAATAATGAAGCTCGTATCCTTAACTTCCTTGATCTTTCCGATCACTCCGCCGTTGGTAACCACCTCGTCGTTGATCTTTAATTGGGCGATCATTTCCTGAAGCTGCTGGCGTTGTCTCTTTTGAGGCAAAATGACTAGAAAGTAGAATATTCCAAAAATAAAAACGAACGGAAGCAAAGTCCATATCAGACTTCCTCCGCCTGCGTCTTGAAAAAATATCAGAAATGTATTCATCAATACACTCAATTACAAAGCAAACTTTGATTTTAGCTCTTGGAGCAGACCTTATCAACCGCCGACCGCTTCATTCTCCTTTAATTTGTTGAGAAACTCGATTCTGAATCGTTCGAAGCTGCGGGATTTGATAGATTGCCTGACCCGTCTCATTGTGTCAAGGTAAAACGCCAGATTGTGATGAGAGATCAGCGTGGCCGCGCCCATCTCTCCGGACTGATATAAGTGACGAAGGTAGGCCTTGGAATATCGACGGCACACCGAACAACCGCATTCCGGATCGAGAGGAGATTCATCCTCTGCAAAGCGTGCATTTCGTATATTGACCTTTCCGCGAGAGGTAAATGCACTGCCAGTACGTCCATTCCGCGTCGGCATCACACAGTCAAACATATCGACGCCATTCCTGACCGCTTCGACCAAGTCTTCCGGCGAACCGACGCCCATTAGATACCGAGGACTTCCTTTCGGCATTTGCGGCGTCAATTCGCTCAGCACCGAGTACATCACCTCTTTCTCCTCCCCGACGCTCAGGCCTCCGATAGCATACCCGTCAAATCCGATCTCTACAGTCCTGTCGAGACTTTCTCTACGAAGATCCAGGAATCCCGCCCCCTGTACAATTCCAAACAATGCCTGCCGTCCTGATAGTTGGTGTTTATCAATGCGATTTGACTCGTTGATCAAGAAGCCGCTGTCCATTCCAGTTTCCTGTAGCTGATCGAACCTCTGTCTGGATCTTGCTGCCCAGCGAGCCGTCAGTTCGAGACTTTTCTTCGCGGCCCCCTTCTCGACATTGCCTGGCGGGCATTCGTCGAAAGCCATAACGATCTCTGCACCTAGTGTCGCTTGTACCTCCATCGAGATCTCCGGTGAAAGAAATCTGGAAGAGCCGTCCAGATGCGATCGAAATTCGACCCCTTCTTCGGTCAACTTTCTTAGATCGGACAAGGAAAAGACTTGGAATCCGCCAGAATCGGTCAAAAAGGACCGACTCCATGAAGAGAATTGATGTAGGCCACCGAGTTTCCGAATTGCATCACTACCGGGTCGAAGAAATAGATGGTACGTGTTGCCCAGTATTATACGCGCATCTAGCTCGTCCTCCAGCCATTCAAATCTGATCCCTTTGACCGCTGCCTGTGTTCCCACCGGCATGAAGACGGGAGTTTCTATGACCGAACGCCTGGTCGTGATCGATCCGGCCCTTGCGTTGCCGTCTTGTGCAACAATGTTCCACTCTATCGGATCACTCATTATCTCAGTTGAACTCAGGCAGATTATGATAGGAAGAACGCGAGGATCAGTTCCCTGATGGCTTTTGCCCGATCAAGGCCCAAATGTTCTCAGGGCCGATCGCGGCTTCAGTAATGATCGTTCCACTCTCGTCAACGACAACGGCAGAGGGAACCCCCCGCATCCCGAATCGAGAGGCAGTCCGATAGTCCCTTTCCGAAACCATGGGGCTTGACAGACCTAGTTTGATCTCCTGCTCGGGTTCACCGTCCGTAAATATCAGCATTTGCGGGTCCTCATCGCTTCGATTAGCTTCCCAATCGCGGATCTGCTTCATCAGCCTCGCACAGTGACCGCACGAAGTACTCGAAAATGCAACCACGGTTCTCCGTCCAATAAGATAATTCTTTGTGAGTTCCTTTCCCGTGATGTCTTTCAAGGAAAACTCGGGTATCGACTCGCCGATATTAGGCCGTCGCTGCCCGTTCAAACCAAGAAAATAAACGAATTTGTCGGTTAGGTCACGCAGCTTCATTTGTTCGATCAGACGACGGATAGCAACATCTCCCGCAGCAATGTGGCTCGCGATGTTCCCGTTTAGATCAACAAACAAGGCGGTCGGGGTCCACTTCGCATTAACTGCCATTGCCAGCGCCCGGTCTTCATCGATAAATATGGCACGGCCGCCTTTTTCAAACTTTGCCCTGTTTTCTTCCAACCTCCCGTGCGAAATAAAGACAAACTGGACTCTCTCAGAGAGCTCTCTTTCCCATTCTTCGATCTCCGGTAACAGGCCCTCACAAGGTGCACAATTAGGACCTACAAATAGGAAAAGGGCCGGCTTCGCGGTGTCAAGTATCTCGGCGACAGGAGCCTTGCTTCCGTCAACTCTTAAGAGATCGAACGATGGCAGCGGAGCACCGATAGGCAGACCGTCGGAGGGATCACCGGCTTCATTTCGTTCGACCGGTAGCCCGTCGAGCCCAAAAGGTTCTATTAGACCTAGCCTACGTTCGATCTCGGCCTGCTTCTTGAATATCTTGGCAACATACCCCAGGATCAAAATGGAAATGGCAAGAACTGAAAGCATTCCGCCTATGCTTACCCATTCAGCCGCCGTCGTGGCGATCGAGATGCCCGTACCGAAGGTACCGGCTCCAAGAAGTATTGCAGCCAGCGTAGCCAGCACCAAATTCCTTACGATACTTCTGACACTTACCGGTTCGCTGTGAAGCTGCCCAAAACAGTGGCAGTCAGGAGCACGCCCCCTCATCATCTGCCAGATCATCCCGACCGAAAAACCCATTAAGAGAACCAACGCCGCAGCCGCACCGTACCAGTAAGTTTGTACAGGGAGAAAACTTGCAGCAAGCAGCAATTCAAGAACCGGAAGGGCTAGGGCAAAAAAGCCCGCCAAGGCCTTTGGCATCCCAAAGTCTTTCAGGGCATTCTCTGCCCCGTCCCGATCCAGCAGCTTTGCCATCCCCGCCACCGCAAAGACGCCAAATAGCAACAATCGAATTAAAAGTAGCCCTGTCTCCATCGATCAATCGAAAGATCCTTCTTGATTTTCTACCCTTTTCTCAAGTCGTTCTTTTTCGCAGCCTTGTGTTTTTGCTTAAGCCTTAGAGGAGTGGCGTAGAATCCAAACTCGGAACGAAGCCTGTTCTCAATATATCTGAGATAAGAGAAATGAAGCTCGGCACGATTTCCGCCCGATGTGAAAAGTATAAATAGCGGTGGTCTCACGCCTCCCTGAGTAATGTACTGCACCTTTAGCCTTGACGTGCCTCCCCGAACCGGCGACGGTGCGGTTCCCCCTTTTGGCTGGCGTATATTTTCTTCAAAAAACTTATTGAGACGAGAAGTTGCAACCCGCTGGTTTCGTGCTTCTGAGGCCATTACGGCCATCTGGGTCAATCTATTAACCCTCTGTCCCGTCAATGCCGATATTGGGATTATCGGTGCCCAATCTAGAAATTTGATTTGTTTCCTTATGCTTCTTTCAAACTCGTAGATCGTATTCGTTCCCTTTTCCACTACGGCGTCCCATTTGTTCACGACAATAATCACTGAGCAGCCGGCTTCAACGGCATAGCCGGCAATACTCGCGTCCAGATTCGTCACACCCTCGACCGCGTCTATCACTAGTATCGCTACATCCGCCCGCGCAAGAGCCTTTCGCGCCATCACAACCGACAGTTTCTCAGCCATCTCCGTCGTTTTTCCCTTTCGGCGGATCCCAGCCGTGTCAATAAGCTCAAAGACCCTTCCTTCAGAAACAAACTGAGTATCGACAGCGTCGCGTGTCGTTCCAGCAATGGGCGTTACGATCACCCGTTCTTCCCCAAGCAAGGTGTTGACCAAAGAAGACTTACCGACATTCGGGCGTCCGATGATGGCGAGCCTGATCGGGTGTGTCTCGGAGACGGTATCTTCGGAGCGTTCATTATCCGCGTCCTTGCCGTCATCATACTTTTCAACATCATGGTCGAAGATCCCACCTGATTCATAGATGATCTCAAAGACCTTATCAAGGAGATCCCCAACTGAGATCCCATGCTCTGCGGAAACCGGCGTCACGTCGAAACCGAATCTAAAGAATTCTGAGGATTCAGCTTCAGCTCTCGGGCCATCGGCTTTGTTTGCGGCAATAAATACGGCCTTCCCCGTATTCCTAAGATAAACCGCTATCTCCTCGTCAAGCGGCGTAACCCCCGCACGTGTATCGACAACCCATATTATCGCTTCGGCTCTATCGATCGCGAATCCTGCCTGTTTGAATATGTTGGACGGAATTATTGCCTCTTCGTCCGGAACAATTCCACCCGTGTCAACCAGTTCGAATGTCTTCGAACGCCAGTCCACCCTGCCGAAGATCCGATCTCTGGTGATCCCTGGTTCGTCTCCGACTATCGCCTTCCTCGAGCCCGTAAGGCGATTAAAAAGGGTTGACTTTCCGACATTTGGCCTTCCGATGATAGCGATGAGAGGTGATCTCATTGAGAACGAGAATAATAAATGAGGCTTCGCTTGTAAAAACCAGTCAGGCCGAGTCAAATAAATCGCACGGGGTCGGAGGCAAAAATGTTCCTTTTTCGCTCTTAGAGCCTTGTCGAGTAATTGGTTGGGACACAGCGACTTGTTATCATCCTTAGTTTGAGCGGCCAAAGGAAGCCCAGGAACGCCCAGGCGATGAAATACCGATTTGAGATGGATACATTTGAGCTATTGACCTGCCCCGTGACAAAGCTTGGCCTGAAGTACCTCTCTCGTTCTGAAGCTGAAGGCCAAGCGAATGGGAAACTTGTTTCTCGCCCTGATATGCCTAATGCTTCTGGAGATCCAGTCACCCCGGCTGGTGTTTCTGATTTCGTGCTATTACGGGACGACAAAAGATGTGCCTATCCTGTCATAGAAGGAGTACCCCTTCTCTTGGCACCGGAAATGCTGGCTTTTGACTCACCATCGCATCAGTTCGATCTATGCGATCATCGCTATGCCGAGGCATATGAAGAGATGGAGTTTTACAACACTCGCGCATCGGAAACTCTCCGGAAGCTGGAGGAGACAGGCGCTTGGGGTATCCTTCCCACAGAAATGGCCGCCTCAGCAGAAGAACGCGAGACCTTTCCGGAACCCTGGGCGAGATGGGCCGACAGTACTCATGATCTTGCATCGCAAATGGACTCATACCGGCACTTGGGTCAGCTGAAAGGGAAGCGTATTCTTCAGTTGGGCGGCTCCGGCACCCATGCGATCAAGTTTGCCATGGCTGGTGCCGACGAAGCCTGGCTTGTCACGCCAATGCTGGCCGAAGCGACCATAGGCCGGGCTCTTGCTGAATCCGCCGGTGTCGGAGATCGCTTTCGAGCTGTGGTAGGCATCGCAGAGGAATTACCCTTCAAGGATGCAACATTTGATGGTATCTATTCCGGCGGTTCACTCCATCACACCGTAACTGAACTTTCATTCGCAGAGGCAAACAGGATCTTACGTCCTGGCGGGAAGTTCGCGGCTGCCGAACCTTGGCGCGCCCCTCTTTACGGAATGGGAACCAGATTATTGGGCAAGAGAGAAGACGCATATTGCCGACCGCTGACGAAGGAGCGGATCAAGCCCCTCACTTCAATATTCAAAGAGAGTCGCATCGTTCGTCATGGTACCCTTTTCAGGTACGCCTTCATCGGATTTGAGAAGTTTGGCCTTCGACTTCCTAAGCGAATGGTCTGGTACGTAGGGCGGGTGGACGATGCATTAAGCTCTTTTATACCAGGCTTGAGGGGCTACGGCAGCAGTGTGGCCGTTTTGGGTGAAAAGTGATGTGTTCATGGAGTTAGATCTACGGTTGGCCAGAATTCCAGAATTAACGTTGTCGAGCAAAGTTGGACAAGCTTCTATGATTCTTTAGTCCAGGGTTTGACAAGTTCGCTATCCCTTTTCGATCTCGTACGCGATGTGGATGTTCATCGCTTTCTCGAGGACCTGATATCGAAAACCGACTGCGTTCATTTTTAGATTGGATCCCTGATGGATGGGCAAAAGGAAGGAGACCTTATCCAATGAAAAGACTGGTATCGGGTTGATCCTTTTGTCGATCGACCCCTGAACAAGCCTCGCTATCACGGAACCCCCAACACCGCCCGTTCCATTGAGCCGAACGTTCAATACCTTTGCCCGCGCGACCAGCCGTTGATTCTGATGATCGTACTCTAGTTCGATGCTTGTTTCCGCGAATCCGGAAAAAGGCACACAACCGATCAGAGGCGGACTGTAATTCCCGGTAAAAGCCAGAGGTGCGAGGATCTTTCCTTCACGAAAACGAACGGCTGAACGAATGCCGCCGTTTTCACGCAGGATCTGGACCACTTCCTTGCATGAAGATTCCGCTCCCGGATTCAAGACCTGCGGGCCCCGCGTTGATGTTTCACTTAGAATTTCGTCCGTCTTCGAGCTGCGATTCTCCGCTATCGAGAATTCCATCGGGGGCGCATTCTGAAAAATGGAATCGAGCAATGAGTCAAAAAACGCTTCATTCAGGGTTATCGTGACCTCCGGCCGTTGTCCGTTTGAAGTGATCGAAAAAGCTGCAACGATAAATAATGTTATTGGAATGAACTTCATTGTTTTTTTGTGATCGATCGGCCTGCGACCGGAACTGACAAAAAGAGCCTTTTGGAAAATAGAGGCAGCGCAGGGTTTAGAGGTTGCACAACACTTCGATCAAAGCCCGCTCCGCACAATATCGTGCAGGCGCAGCAAACCAACTACGCGGCCTTCTTCGTCAACCACAGGCAGAACCGAGATCTGAGAAGCTCGGTCTTCCATGAGGCGGAGAGCATCGTAAGCAAGCATTTCAGGCGTTGCTTTGATCGGATCGCGAGTCATCATCTGCTCCGCCTTAAGTGATGAAAGATCCATGGCGGGGGTTCGCTCGATCGTCCGTCTTAGGTCTCCGTCAGTAACGATCCCCACTAGTTGCTGTCGTTCGTCAACGATATTGACTGCCCCAAGAGAGGCATCCGAGATCGATTTGACCACTTGTAGCCAGCCAGCCCCAGGTAATACATTGGGGCTAGGCTGCATCAGGTCCGCAACTCGCATCGTCAACCGTTTGCCGAGCCGGCCCGCAGGATGATTCGATGCAAAATCTTCGGCCGTTAGCCCTTTCGTTTCCATCAACGTCATTGCAAGTGCGTCGCCGAGAGCGAGTGCAACGGTCGTCGATGTTGTAGGGGCAAGGTTCAAAGGGCATGCTTCGCGATCGACCGATGCCTCAAGAACAACGTCCGACTTGCGGGCAAGCGTTGAATTTGGATCCCCTACGATCGAGATCACTGGGACCGTGCGTGTCCGGAGTGCGGGCAGTAGCGCAAGCAATTCTTCTGTCTCTCCCGAATTGCTCAGGGCCAAAGCCACATCGTCGCGGCCCACCGCACCCAGTCCACCATGGATCGCGTCTGACGGGTGAAGAAAAATAGAAACCGTACCTGTGCTTGTCAGGGTTTGCGCGATCTTCTGAGCAATGACGCCGGATTTGCCTATACCCGTAGTGACCAGCTTTCCATTGCTGCGAAGAATAATAGAAACAGCAGCTTCAACACTTTCCGCGTTAAGCGTTCTGGCCGACCGCTCGATCGCACGAGCCTCGAGCAGCAATAGATCAACCATTTTCTTGTGAAAGTGGTCAGAGGGTTTCCGAGTCGGTCGGTTCATTAGATCAAGCTCTTGCCTAACTCGCCCGGGCAGGAAGCGGAATGAGAATATCTGCGACTATCAACCACTTCTTGTTTCGGAACTTCCATACCTGCACGAAATTCCCGCGTTCTAATTCCGTGCCTTTCTTATCAGAAATGATGTATGGGCCGTGAACGTAGCCCAAATTTCCTGCTTCGGTAAAGACCTTACGTTTCGAGAACTCGATCCTGACCGCTTCTCTGAGCAAAGCCGTTGCCGCTTTTTTATCAAATGCCGGCAGTTTCCCCTGGCGCAACATTATCGCATCATCCGCCAAAAAAGATCGATATGCCTTCGAGGCACCATCTTCAAGAGCGACCTGGAAGAATTCTGCGGAAGAATCGGCAGCAGCGGGAATCTCTACATTAATGTCCCGATTGCTTTCCACTGGCGATCGCCAATCCCCGGGTTCGCTTGCGGGTTTCTCGTGTGTTATACCGGCATCGAGTTCGACTTGATATTTTCCATTTCCTTGATTCATCCAAATGGAAAGATAGTGCCCGTGAACGACGTTTGGATCGTCCTTTCCATTTTCACGTCTTTTTGAGCTCCCAACACAGTAGCCGATCGCTCCGTTAGCAGAAATGTCAATTACGATCGGGCTCCAGGAAAGCAGTGCCGGCGAATCAGGTTTCGACTTCCATGATTCGCGAGCATTGACCATGTCCGGAAGAAAGATCACACCCACCGGTGACATAAACTCGACATATCCCGCGCGGATGCCTTTTTCCGCGACGGCTCTTTCAAATGCCCTCTCAGCTTCAAAAATAGCTTGGGCGGGCCTCTGGCCCAGAGTCGAGAGCACCGTTAGACAAAAAACTAGAAAAAGAAGCAGACATTTCATAAGCGAAGATACTATCACAACTCGGAAATTGCTGAAGCCTTCCTCCAAAAATTTGAGGGCCAGTTATTGCACAGGCCCTCGATCGCTACCTTTCTTCTCATTTCCTCTAAAAAGTCGGCACGTCAACTCATGCGTTCTCGGATCGAGCCCATCATTCGACTCTCACAAAGTCCGTGCCAGTACGCCCAAAGGTTTCGGGCATATACATTTCCTCGGCCTTGGCCGGCGGGACGATGAAACGGCCTGGCGTTGTCGCACGCGCAACGTAGGTGTAATTGTATACGCCTTCCCACAGCAATGAGCTGAATGCCTCAGCACGTTCGTCGCGGAAGTTCTGGTGTTCGAACCAGTTCATCCGCCACCAATAGTAATTGCGTCCCAATGACCTGCTGCCGGCCTCCATGACGCTTGTGTTCCCGCCGCCGGCGTCGGGTGGGATGGCCTCAGTTGTGGCAAGGCTCGGATTCAGGATCTCGAGTCCGGCGGGAAGCTGATCCACCAACGCGACATGGTATCTGCGCGCCTGTGCAACCATCGTCAGGCGGACCCGCACACGGGCACCCGACCTAATCGTCCAGCTGCCGTCGTCGTTCTGCTTTACGTCATCCTTGTCATCGATAGCCTCGTATTTCCGCAGTACCGTAAAGCCATAATCCGCTGGCTCAAGCCGCAGGTCCCTTGGCGCGTACTTCATCCCGATGCGATAATAGAGCCTTCCCGCACCTTGTCGTTCGATCAGTAAGTTTGACGTCCCACCCTGTTCGGCCAGGTACGACATCGGGATATTCAGCACATTCGAATCAACTGCACGGCCCTTGAACAATTCCTCGCCGGCGTAGGTGTTTCCGAGCCATATCCGCGTGACGAAGTCAGGCGTGACCTTCTCAAATGCATTGAAATACTTGTCCAGTGCAAGCAGGATGAAAACGTTTTCCTGTGTCGAGCCCCAGTGTCCCCTTTTGCGATGAGCAAGCAAACCACGGACGAGCTTCGGGACAAGATCGTTGTTGGGCTGCGACTTGATCATCGCCTCGAGCAACACCCCGTCCGCTCGGCGGTTGGAATGCATGATCAGCCAGCCGCCGTCGCCGTAGTTTGTGACGAAGTTAGCCGCAGCGGCGGTTTCGGTCGTCCGATTCATCAGGAATCGAACGATCGATCCCACCTCTTCGCTTGACCCCTTGTCATTCGCAATAACAGAGAGGATCCAGCCAAGAGCTTCGAACGGCATTTTCTCAAACTCCCTATAGGCCGCTGCCGGATCGGGCACATTCGAGTTTGAACTCGACGCCGCTTCGGCCAGGAGTTTCTTAGCCTTTCCTGCATCTTTATCGCCCAGCAGGTCGCGGACATACAGCGCATATGCAGAGATCGTCCATCGGACCTGCGGCGACGCCATGTGCCATTGGTCCTTCATGTGGTTCTCGATATTGCTCAGGTACGGCTTTGTCTTGTTGAGCATGTCGTCCGGAACCGAGTAGCCCTTCGCTTTCGCCAATGCGAGCGCATGAGCAACGTGGACCGTAAGGAACGGGTACTCGTAACGTTCGCGGTCCCGCTTCCAAAGGCCAAAGCTGCCATCTTCCCGCTGCCGCGAACGAAGTATTTCGATATCTCGCTTGAACCGCGCTTCTAGCTCGGCCGCCGTCGGCATCTCCGTCGCTTTGAAGGCCGTGAGAACATCACGCAGGGCCGCGGTAGAGATCATTCGTGACGCGATCTGTTCCGAGCATTCGTACGGGTAGTTCGCTAGGTAAATGTAGGCGTCGGTCAGCTCCTGAAGCTGCGTCGAGCTGGTAGTCACCTCGAGCCCCCCAAATTGCCAATAAACGTCAGCGGGCGCCTGAACCGGCTGGATGATGGTCCCGTTCTGGTCGGTCGTGCCGTATGTTGCGAACGCCTCGGTTGTCGCGGGGGTCCACACGGGCAGTGAGATCTCTGCAGCATCGTTATGGCGTCCAGAGGTTACGGCTATCTGGAACCGCGCGGTGCCCGCTTTGTCAGTCGAGACCGGGAACCGGACCTCGGCCCGATCGTTGGCCTTTACCACGACTCGGCGGCCATCCGCCGAAAGCGGATTCGGCTTCATGTCGTGCAGGACCGCGCCCTCGATGACCGCATTGGTCGCCCGGATCGCAACATCGACGGTCATATCCTGATCGGTCTGGTTCTGGACAACAACTGGAAGCTCTACCCTGTCACCGAAATTCATGAACCTGGGAGCGCTCGGACGCACCATCAGCGGCTTCTTAGCGGTGATATTTGATTCTGACTTCCCAAACCGTTTGCTCTGATCGACCGAGACGGCGGTGATCCGATAGCGGGTGAGATTGTCCGGCATTTTTACATCGATCGCAGCCCGCCCGTTCGAGTCCGTCCTGACCGATGGCGACCAGACCGCAAGTGCATTAAAATTCTCGCGAAGGTTGATCGGTGAATCGGGGGATTCCTCATCCCTCGCGACACCCGGTTGAAGTGCGGTCAATTCCATCGCGGCCCGGCCTGCGGTCGGCAATGCAGCAACTTTACGGGCTGACACCGTTTCCGAAACAGAGGCATCTATACCGTCAGCAGAAATCGGCGGTGGCGGCGATGACTTGACATCGTCCGGATTCCCCAGCAGGACATCCTTTCGCAGATGGTGGTCGGTTGTGCCGGTGCCGCGAGCTGTGTAAAAGATCGACATCGGGTCAGCCACCGAATAGCCTGACAAAGCTAGCACGGCCTCATCAACGATCACGACCGCGACCTCACTGTTTGCTACCGGCTCACCACGATGGTCTTTGACCTCCACATCCACCTTTGTTTCGCCGCCAGGAGCAAGCGTTTTTTCCTTAGCTTCCGCGGCAACGGTCAGCTTTCGAGAAGCGGTCGAGATCGCCAGATTGATATTGCCGCTCGCATATGCTGGCCGATTTGAGAGCTTCGGATCGACCTCCCCTTTATCGTTCTGCCTCGCGGACGACCCAACTAGATCCACCTGCGCGTTGATGTTCGGCAGGTATTTTTCATCAAGCGGAATTTTCAATGTGATCGACGAATCCTTCATCGAAAACCGCTCGGTCCGGACGATACCGTCGCGGCGGAGCGTAAGTACGCCTTCTGCCGGAATGAACGGCGAGATCACGAGAAGTTCGGCGGTGTCACCCGGAGCAAAGTCCTTTTTACTGGGAATGATCTGTACCTCTTCCTCTTCGACATTCCTCTTTGGGGGCTGCTTTCCGCCCGGGACCCAAACGAAGAACTCGCTCTCGTTGAATCGTTCGCGGTCGTCCATCACCGTCGCGGTGATCGTGTATCGGCCGCCTGCCTTGGCGATGAAAGAGCATTTTGCTACGCCGGAATATTGCCCGCCGGATGATGGGGCCCCCTGCGACTTGACGGTACAGTTCTGCTCGTCCACTGTGACCTCATTCCACGATCCCTTGTCGAACTGCCAGTCTTTCAAAACTGCCTTGATCTCTATGTCGCGGCCGGCGATTAGATTGCCTTCAATGTCCGTGACTATCGATTCGATATTGATGTTTTCGCCCTTTTGAACAAAAGTGCGCTGGGTCCTGATGCCGACATAAAGATCCGCCGGATGTACCAGCAGCGACGTGTTCCCGGCCCAGGTCTGCCTGTTTACGTCCTGAACTGCGGCATTCGCCGTGATCGTGTAGGGCCGCGGCGGCTTGACCGAATCAAAATCGATCTTCAAAAGATGGCGGCCGCTCGCGTCTGTAACCCCTTTGAAATTCTGCGTTACGCCGTTTCCATAGGGGCGTCCGATCCCGAAATCATAGCCCCTCCACCATGGTGTCCATGTCCCGAACGTGAAATCATCGCGGTTCGGTGGTGTGTAGTTCGTTGGATTTGCGGTGACTGTCCAATTGGTATCGGCATTGGCAAGCCCGCCGCCGGCATAATATTTGGCATCAACCGACAACATTGCGTGGCCGCCCACAAAGTGCGGCGCCTCGGTCTCCACCTTCGCCGTTACTTCAAATTCCGGCCGGCGAAATTCTTGTATCTGGAACTGATGCGAATGGCTGTGCCCTGCAACCGAGCTGTTCGTCAACAGGTCGATACGGGCGTAACCCAGGTTTGCATTGTCCGGCAGCTTGAATTTCAGGTCGAACGCGCCAAAGACGTTCAGGTTGCCTTCGCCCTTTGCGATCTCGTTGTTCTGCGGGTCCTTAACCGACCAAGAAAAACCGCTCGCCGCGTCACCCAGGCCTTCGACATCGCCAGTCTTTCCTCCAGTGATCTTCCGAATGTAGCCCTTGACCGATACTTCCTCGTTCGGTTTGTACATCCCTCGGTCGTCGAAAACGAACCAGCGAAGAGAGTCGGTCGCCGGTCGTCTGTACCAGCTGCCGTGATCTTGCCAAAAATAGTCTGGATTTTCCGGCAAGAACGCGACATCCGCACCGCGACGGGCGATCAACAAGTTCTGGCCGGTCTGAGATTGTTTTTCCGCCAGCCTCAACCGAAGGATGCCATTAGGACCTGTCTGTCTTGATTGCGAAACCGTGATGGCTTCGCTTACGGCGCTGGTGCCATCGGAGTTCAAGACCTCGGTCCCAGAACCCTCCGATCCGCCCCACCCGGAAAACCACCGCCAGATGGAGTCCAAAATTGATGACGGATCTGGCTGGCCATCCCCGGATATTCCAGAGTCGGCCACCGTTCCCTCGTTTGGATAAATGCTCAGCTCCACACCGGGAACCGGTTTCCCGGAAGAAAGCTCGGTCGCGAAACCCACAAGCTCTTCGTTATCGACAAACGCATCAAGGCCAAGCTTTGTCGCCTGGATCCACGTGACGACACGCTGACGCCTCGAATAGACATTGAGGGGCCCATCCTTTCGCTCTAAGGGTTCGATATCGAGCACAACGTGGCCAAAGCCGTTGTTAAGGAATGTCGAAAGATCGATTCTGGTCTCGACCAGTTCATCGGGCACTGCCTTGATAGGAACATTCCTTTCCGAGATCAGGGTTCCGGGTATTGCGGGGCGTTGGCCATCGTCATAGTTCAGCCTTCGAAAATACTGCGTGTATTGGTGCCAATCTTCGGGCCGGACCCGGTATGCTTTGACCTTTGCCGCAAGGTGATTAATAGAGTAGATCGAGAACGTTGCCTTCGCCGTCGGATCGAGAACTACCATTGCCCCGCCCTGGGCGTAAAAGTTACTGGGAGCGCTGCCGACCTTTATCGTTGCAACCGACGGCCGATCAATACTCTGGCCGAAAATGTCCGATAAGCCCCCATCTACCGTGATCTTGTAGGTCGTATTGCCTTTCTTGTAGCCCTGAAAATAAAGATTATTTCCAGACGGGTAAATGTTCAGGCCATCGACCGGCGGTTCGATCTTGACCATTTCCTTAGAGAATTTAGAGCCGTCGATTGGGTTGCTGAACTCGAGATACCAAGCATCAAACGACGTGCAGTCGGTTTTCCGCACCCATCCGCAGTATGCTCGGTTGTATTTGAACGGACCAAAGGTCGTGAATTGAAAAGTCTGTCGGTTTTGCGTTGTCAGCGGGCCTTCGGCAGATGGTGTTCCCTTTTCGACATTTACGGTGATGGCGGACGCCGCCGGGAGGGCATTCGCCACTGAACCGTCGCTTGAAACTGCACGAAATGCGATCCATCGGCCGGGTTGTGCTTGTTTGGAAAGATACGAGATGCTTCCATCAGCATCGATCTCCTGCTGTCTTGCCAGTCTGAGAGGAAGCCGGCGTCCACCGCCGGAAACATTGATCGAATTCAGCACAGCGGCCTGATCGATCGCTTGGTCGAAACGGATGAACATCAACGCATCTCTGCGAACGGTCTGGCCCTGCGGCACCATCTGTTCCACCTTTGGAGGGGGTGTTGTAAATGTCCAACTAAAATCTTTCGGAAGTGTCTGGCCGGTGGCCGCTTTTGTTCCTGCCGGGATCCGCACCGTAAACTTCGTGGCCATCGGAAAGCGTTTGTCCGTGTCGAACATCAGCGTCTTTGTCCCGAGCCAGCGCCACCGGCCTTCTACCGGGGGACTGATCTCGACCGGAGCATACGCGGCCGCCTGTTCCTGCGAGGTCACGGCGACCATCGGCTGGGAGAACGTGACACTAAGATCCGGTGCAAGCGAGACTTCACCCTCGGGCGAGAATCGAACTACGTCGAGCATTTTGCCGGCGTCGCCAGTAGCGGGCAATGCTCGGTCTGAATCAGCAGGAAATTTTACGGGAATCTGCCGACCCGTTTTCGGAGCAGGAAGGGTACCGACACGCTTAGCAAATTCGGTTTGATCGTCGGGGTCCATTTTGATAGGCGGAAGGCGTTTCAGCAGTCTGGAGGCCTCGTCCTGCTGGATCGACTCTGCCTTCGGCAATTGTGGGACCTGGCGTTCTGGAGCATCCTCGGCACCCTCGCTAAGGCGGAACGCAAACCCAGTCGGTACATCTTGCATTTTCATCTCCTTCGCTCGTCCGACCACTTGAGCCTTCACCGCAGGGCCTAATGGAGCCAGCAAGCCGATAAAGATCGAATAAATAACCAAACCTGCAAAGACGTTTCTCATTACTAAATTATCCCCACAACAACACTTACAGCATTCAGGGCCCATCTCCAAGCATGCAATCGATCGGCGCCGCGTGCCCAGAACTGTGAAACCGGTACGGGCCCCATTGATCGAACGTCCGTGACGATCTTTCTTGCAGGTTCCCTTCGACGTTGACACAAACGAATACCGTTTACATCCCCTTCCGTCAGGAAAGCAGACACCCTTGTTCATCCATAAATACAGGACACTAGCGTCACCCATTCGCGCGAGTTTGCTATTCCATAAATATTTTTTCCTGATATACTGAGATTCAGAAATTGCAACTTTGGTTTGGCGGCTGACGTAGTGAAATTGGCGTAAAGTGTCTTATTGATAAATTCTTAGGAGCGAAAAGAAAAAATGGGCTTGTGGGCCAGGATCACCAGATTGTTTAGAGCGGGCACGGGAGCAGCGCTCGATAAGATAGAAAACCCGGAACTTGTGCTTCAGCAGACGATCCGAGACATGCGCGATCGTGTTCCTGAGCTCAACAATTCAGTCGCTCAGGTGATGGCCACCGAGCGCCTCCTGCAGAAAACACACGAGAATCTTGAAAAACAGGTTGTAGAACTCGATTCAAAGATAAAAGCATCGGTCAAAATGGGTCGCGACGATATCGCCACTGCCTACATCGGGCAGCTGCAGCAAGCTCAACTCGATCTCGAACGTACCGGCGCCCAGCTCGAACACGCCTCGCTTGCTTCCAAACAGGCCCTGAAGGCGCGGGATAACTATGTGCTGAACATGAAGAAGCGCACGGCTGAAGCGATGCAGCTCATCTCGGCGGCAAAACAAGCGAAGCTTCAGGAGCAGCTCGCCCAGACGATGGAAACCTTCAATATCGGCGACGATGCTTCAACCTTCAACGAAATGCGTGAAAAGATCGACCGTCGGGTTGCGGCTGCCGAAGCTAAGCTGCAGCTCGGGTCGAGCTCGGTTGATGCTCAAATGCAGGATATTGAACGTGAGGCAATGGACATCCAGCTTCACGACAAACTCTTGGAGTATAAGCAGCAGATGGGGCTTCTCGGAACCGGGTCGGGTTCGCCTTCCGGCAAGCAGATAGAGGCTGGCACGCCTGCGGCCTCTGACGAAGAGGTTTTTGAACAAGTGATCGTGAATGAGGTCAATGAAGCCAAGCAATCGAATAGTTAGGTTCCTGCATCGAAATCTGGGGGATGAACAGCCTTGAGCTGTATTTTATGGCGGATCTCGCGAAGTATCAGCAGCAGTTAACAAAATTTCAGACGAGTTACGCGAAGGAAGCGGTCAAGGAACCATTCAATTTCTGGGGCCTTGCCGGTTTCGCCGTTGCGGCCGCCTACACCGGCAGTGTCATTCCTTTGCTTCTAGCCTTGATCTTTGAGGTCGCCTACATATTAGTGTTGCCTAACTTGCCCTGGTACCGACAACTAGTTCAACGCCGGGAAAAGGAAAGGTTATTCCTGGCGAACCGGAATGCACGAGAAAAGCTCATAAAGACCTTTACACCCAGGGAAAGAGAAGCGGTCGAATATCTTCGCTGGCTGAAGGAAAAGATCCAGGACAACTATAAGAAATTCACCGGGGCCGCAGCCCTTCCCAGTAATCTCCAGACCCTCGACCAGAGGTGGGAGGATTTCGTCGATCTCCTCGACGTTTACCGCCGGCGAAAACAGCATCTGAAATCGATCAACCGTCAGGCTGTTCATAACCAGTTATCTCAAGCGTTTCGGGCAGCAGAGAATGCGGATGACGAAAAGACCAAGCGCATTCAGCAAACAAATGTCGAGATACTCAAACGCCGGATCGCCTCGTTCGATGAGATCGAACGAAGTGTAAAGCTGGTCGAAGGCCAACTTCAATCCATCGAAAACTTCTTTAGTTATTTGAACGACGAGATCGTGACCATGTCAACGCCCGAGAAGTTCTCGCTGCTTGATTTCGAACAGCTTTCCAATTCGATCGCGATGACCAAGCAGATGCTCGACGCGACTGCGGATTCCGTAGGTGCCCTAGATTCTTATAATCGCGAGATGGGCAATTACGAACTGCTTCCTGAGGCCAACCGGTAGATCAGTCGAGGGCCGATAATTGTCGGTCCCACTCTCTTTTCCACGCCAGGTCTGAGTGTACTTCGGAAAAAACAGAATAACGATTCCAATCAAAAAAGCCGCTTCTGTCCGGAACAATCCTAAAATCGTCCGTCATTACCCTAATGACCTTGTCGTCGGGAAAGAATTCAAACTCTCGCTTCCTGTAGCGTTCCTGGCGTAAACGGTGGATGATACCAGTAAAGGTGCTCCGGTAGGTTCCTACAAAGCGGTCAGCCGCGGAGCATATCAATTGATTGAGGATCGTCAACGCGTTGAAGTCCGTATAAGGAAATCCCCGAAAGTCATCGAAGAAATCTGAAAAAATAAGCTCGTCGATGAATATTAGATCGTGGCCTTCGAAGATCGCCTCAAAGAACGACCTTTCCTGCAGTCCGTCTGTTGCGATCAGGATAGGTGATCCGGTGTCGGGGAACGTGCATCTAACAAACTTCGAAAAAATATCTGCATCGATCTTGAAATCGTCGCTGCGATAGATCTGCTCAAAGTCGCCGAAACGCAAATGAACCGCATGAAAGGTCCCCAACTGATCGACGATCTTAGCGGCAAGGCGTTCGATCGGTTCGATATATTTAAGTTTTACGGTTTCGAGGAGCTGTTCTTTTTCGAACCTGGGGAGAAAATAGAAAACATTTGTATGAGACAGTTTAGTGTGCGTCCACTCGATCAGCTCAAATTCCTGAAGATATTCGCGGGTAAGCCCGATCCGGCCAACGCCGAATGAGTCCCAGATTATCGTGTTCCCAAACTGTCTCTTCTGAGATTCCGTCGTAATGAAGTAGCTATATGAAAGCTGCAGCTCCAGTTTTCGAGCCGGGTCGGGATCGAATTCCTTCACGCGGGCCGCTGGCAGTATGAGCAGTTCGGAAACCAAACTTCGCCCGCTCTCGACTAGGATGGCGAAACGATCTCGGTATCCCGTGTTGTTAATATAATCCGGCGGCGTCGAACTCGGCTTTTCAAATGCGAAATAGAGGTCCCGTTCTAGAAAGTTTGAGAGCGACACGGCTAGAGTATAGGAAAGTACGTGCGTATTGAAACCTTCTTCGCCGCGCGAGGCATTTTCGTAATAGATCATATTGGCGTTGCTGATGCTGGAGTTTAAACGCCGATTTGATCTACTGCAAATTCGCTACGCTTCGAATCCGTCAATGTCGGGAAGGCCTGCGGCTCCAGGAAGGTTGTTGGACCGTGGCGGCATTGGCTGTCGATCGATCGCCGAAACCGGAATCGGTTCATCGAGATCGCTCACTGCCAAAGAAAGGTTGTTCGAGTTGCTCGCATATGCCAAAGCCACCTCTTTCGTGACTATGCCGGCCCGCAGCATTCTTTCCAGTACCTTGTCGAAGGTTTGCATCCCTTCCATTTCCCCGTCATTCATTGCATCGACTATCGAACGACCGTCCTTTTCACCCTTTTCAATGTACTCGCGTGTCCTGGAATTCGACGCAAGTATCTCAATGGCGGCAACACGTCCCCCGCCCACTTTGGGCATCAGCCTCTGCGAGATTATCCGTCGGAACGACTGGGCTAAGCGGGTTCTGATCGCGGCTTCTTCCGCCTTTGGAAACACCCCGATTATGCGATCAATTGTTTTCGCCGCGTCGATGGTGTGAAGTGTTGAAAGCACGAGGTGGCCTGTTTCTGCAGCCTCAAGTGCGACTTCTATAGTTTCGCGGTCGCGCATCTCGCCAACCAGTATGACCTTTGGTGCTTGTCTCAGGGCAGCGCGCAATGCCGATGCGAAATCAGGGGTATCAGAATGAAGTTCGCGTTGGTGAATAGTACCGAGTTTGTGATCATGAATGAATTCGATGGGATCTTCGATCGTCACTACATGGTATCGCTTGGTCGAATTGATCAGGTCGATAACGGCGGCAAGAGTAGTTGATTTCCCTGAACCGGTCGGGCCAGTGACCAGAACCAGACCGTTCTTTAGTTCAGCAGATGACACAACACCCGGCGGCAGATCAAGGTCCTTCCAGTTCGGCGGTTTTGTCGGGATCACTCGCATTACGATCGCTTGCGTGCCGCGCTGCATAAAGATATTCACGCGAAAGCGGCAAAGCCCCGGCACGCTATAGGAGATGTCTGTAGAGCCTTTCTTTTCAAGCACCTCCTTACCCTGCTGGTTCCCGAGCAGCATTAGGTCTGCCATTGCTTTGATGTTATGTGTGGTGAGGCGTTCGAGGCCCGCGATGGCAACACCTTGAAGCTCACCCGTCAGTTCAACCTGCGGAGGGCGTCCCGGCGAAAAGATCAGGTCGCTGACCTTGTCGCCTGCTGCGAGCATCCGTGTAAGAACACTGTGAAACGACTCGATATTCTTAGCGATCGCGTTTGGTATTTGACCAGTCGATGTCGGAATGTCTCCTTGTGGCTCAGCAGGATCGGGCGTTGGTACTGAAAGGTTCGGAAATGTCATATTTTGCATAAGCGATGGATCGCACTCTAAGTTGAAAGTCGAGTATAGAGTTAAATAAGGGTTTCACGGCCGCAGGACAGTCCTTGATGAATACAAGGCCATTTCATACAATTAAGGATTTAATACATCAAGGGGGATCTGATTGGTTACGATTACATAGCCTTAATAGGGAAATTGGAAAACTATGAAAAGAGTAGGAATATTAGCAGGACGGGAAGTGACTTTCCCAGAATCAATTATCAACAGTATCAATGAAAAAGGCAATGGCAAAGTTGTTGCCGAAATGTGTAAATTCGGAGGTATTCGGCTGGAAGAAGCTCGGAAATATGATCTGATCATCGACCGAATATCACACGAGGTGCCATATTATCGGGCCACTCTCAAGCGAATGGCTCTTGAGGGTACCTATGTCATTAACAATCCGTTCTGGTGGTCGGCCGATGATAAATTCTTCAACTACAGCCTTGCGGCAAAACTCGGCGTAGCGATCCCAAAGACAGTGCTGCTCCCCCAGGAAAAATATATCGATTCGATATCGCCGGAGAGTCTCCGGAACCTGGAGTTCCCTCTTGATTGGGAAGGGATCATCGAATATGTCGGCTTCCCGGCATTCCTCAAACCATTTGACGGCGGCGGTTGGAAGAACGTTTCGAAGATCCATTCGCTGGAACAACTGTGGAATGAATACAACCAGACCGGCACTCTGTGCATGACATTGCAGGAAGGCATCGAGTATGACCAGTTTGTTCGCTGCTATTGTGTTGGTCAGGAAAAGGTCTTGATAATGCCCTATGATCCTTCTAAGCCATATTTGTCGGGCATGCAGTACGTCAATATAGAAAACTATCTTTCACCTGATCTACACGCCCGAGTCGAAAGGGACGTGATCACGATCTGCAAAGCTCTCGGTTACGACCTAAATACCGTCGAGTTCGCGATTAAGGATGGAATCCCTTACGCCATCGACTTTATGAATCCTGCACCTGATGCTGAGATCGCCTCGGTAGGCGAGTTCAATCACCGCTGGATCGTAGAAGCGATGACCGAGTTCATCTTTAACAAGCTCGAGACAGGGTTCGAGCAGCCGGAATACCGATGGTCAGCAATGTTGAATCCTGCTGAAAAGGCCATCGAGAAAAAGGCCCGTAAGGCCCCAGCAAAGAACAAACCCTCGGCTGAGAAAAAAGCCCAAAGCAAAAAGGCGTCGATCTGATCTTTGGTTTGATAGTTTCAGGAGCGACAGGTTTGAGCCTGCGTGACCGTCAGGCAATACGCAAATGCTATCAGGGCTCCAAGGGTGGAAGAACTACCTTCGGAGCCTTTTTTCGTTTCCGATCGACTGGTTGGCGATCCATTTGATCAAAAGGACATTCGGCGCTGAAGCGAACAAATATGGCCCTTCAGCTCTCTGTCTAATGGGAATATGTGATCAGCTCACCTATTTGGGTGAGTGGGATGGCATTAAGTACTGTTGGAACATTGATCCTCACCAACTTTCGACGAGGCAGAAGAGATGCAGCACCGGTGATCCACCCCTCAAATTCTATCTCTGAAAGGGTTGCCGTATCGATCAGACGGGGGATCTGCATACGGTGTGTCGATCTTGACACCATTCCTGAATCACACGTCGTTGCCGACCTTAATCCGTTTTTCTTGAGCCACGAGAAGAAAACTCGATCATAGTTGCCGCTAGGGTAGCAGAAATGTTCGGGCTCAATACCTGTGCAATCGGCGATCACGTTCCTGTTGTCCCGGATCTCTTTATCGAAGAGTTGGCGATCTCTGGGCATGCGATGCCGGTGGGTGTGCAGTTCGACCCCGATGCCCATATTTGAGACTTCTGAGATCTCATCGGTCGTCATCAAGTTGAACAAACGCTGTTCGCAAAACTCCTCATGATCTATTCCCAAACCATCACAAAGTCTTTCAAGCAAATCGTTCTTTGCTTTTGCCGAGTAATCCTCGATCTCCGTATGTCTCCAAATAGTTTCGTGAAGTTTTGCACGAGTTTCCGCATTACTCAGATCGAACTCTCCCGAAACACAGCCTTCAATATCGAGGGTGACTGATCTTGCTCGAGCCTTCCAAAGTAGATAATCCACCGCGATGCCAAAAACCGGCTTGTTATATAGGCTGTAAAAAGTTGTCACATACACTGAGCTTGGGAGGCCATAATCTCTCAAGATAGGGGCCGCCGATTTGTAAAAATTGTAGAATCCGTCATCAAACGTGATGGCAACGGCCTTTTCCGGCAGTTTGCTCGCTGCCTGGAGTTCGAGAGCTTCTCCAAGCGGCAAAATGCTGCATCCAAAATCGAGCATGAACTCTATCCGCCGGCGAAAAAGATCGGGAGGCATGAAAAGGCTGGGATTCCAAAGGTGCTCGTCACTCAGCGCCAAGCCGTGATATCCCAATATCAATAATCGGTCTCGTCTCCATCCGCTCGATGAAACAAGGTTCAAACCGCCGAGGGACTTTGCAGCTCCAAGTACCTGCTTTTTCAAAAGTTTTAACATCCTAAGACCGGCCAGCTATCTGTTGGAGACCCCCGCCTTGAATGGCCTAACCCTAAAAATACCGAATAACGCTCGAAATCTGCCAAATTTGCTTATAGCCAACGAAAAATCACTGGTTCAACCACTGATAGTTGCAAGGATCGCTTTTGGCCGGTTGATTAAAGGGCTCGATTAAGTCACGGCATTTCAGTAAGTTGATCACCGTGCCCAAGCCATATAGATACAAACAAACCCCGAAGAATCTTAACAGACTTTGAGCTAGAAACTCGAATTATTGGGACGATTTTCGCGAATGGCTAGGTCAGCGCGTGCGTTAGGCATCAACGGACGCCAAGAAGAAAGACGAGAAGCCTCGGCAAGAATACTACCATAAGCAACAGCAAGACCCGCTTTACTATCTAGCCGTCGTCTAGAAGGTGAGCTTCGATGCGGTCTGAGAACAACCTTCTGGATATTGACAAGATCGTCCATAGAGAAACGGCCGAGACGGAAACGATCCAGCCACTATTCGTTATGACCCCCTCGTCGAAAGTAATCCCGAATAGGATGACTGGAAAGCCCAGGAGAGTTAGTCGCAACAAAGACCGCCGCCATCGTTCGATCGAGTCAAGAAGGTTAACTCGTCCTAACTCCATTTCCAGGTATTCTTCATCGTCATTGAGCCGCGCAAAATACTCAGCTTCCGCCCTGCTCCATTTCCGTAAGGAAGGAGTTTGGGCAGACCGACTAGCCAGCGAGAAATTATGGACTACATGAGCGAGCTTGCCGTCCCGCAGCGCGAGTTCCGCCATACCTCGAATGGACCGAAAATGGTCTCCTGCAATTTCGAGGGACCTCTTAAAGACTCCACCTGCACGCTGCAGATCGCCTGTCTGAAAATATGCCTCTCCCAATCGTGAAAGCAAATGCGCATCACCACCCGCATGGCGCTCGGCAAGTCGAAGCAGCGCAGCTGCCTTTCGCTCCAATCTATTGTCACGTTCGGAAAGCGCAAAGAATCGCAGACATCTGGCCAAGTCGAACAGCAGCCACGGATCTTTCGGCCGGATCCTCAATGCTCTCCTGAAAGATTCCAGCGCCTGAAGCAGCGAACCCGCATGCTTAAGCTGGTTACCGAGCCGCTGCAGATCACCGGCCCTTAAATCCAAATCTGCAGCCTCTTTGGAAGCAGCAATACTTCCGATTTTGAACCAATCAGAGCCTTTACTTTTGAATAACGACAAAAGGACGTCAGCCGAGGGTATCTCAGAATGTTCAGCAAGGCGTTTGTAATCCCGGCGAGCACCGAGATAGTCACGAACCTCAATTGAATTAGCATCGAGCACTTCGCATGGCAGTAAACTGAATAGCTCCTTCGCAAGCTTGCGATAATCTTCACCGCCCGAAACCAGGATGAAGATCTGGCCCTTGCCTCGAATTCTTGTCTCATACCGAAAATAGACCCTACCTCCTCTCTTCATGGTCATATTTACCAAGGTCTCTACTTGTTCAATATCGCGGGGCCGAAGCCAGTATCGTCGTCCGGAGGCGTATGCCCAGGCCCTTTGGAGCATTCCGTTACGGTAGATCCTCTTCCCATTGAATGCGATATGGTCGGCGAACGCGAGGATTGGTACGAGGATGAGAGCGACAAAAAGGAAAACGAGTCCAGCGGTATTGGATTCAAGGTAGAAAAAGAGACAAGAGAAAAAAACAAGAACCAGTAACGAAGCGATGTAGGGTTTCGGGCTTGACCTTACCGAAACGGTCGGCCGCAACGGTCCTGAACTCTTTGAGCCGGCCAAATTTTTCTCTTCGGACAGCATAAAAATACCCGGGAAACCTTATGGAATATCTATTTGTTGCACGTCCGCACCGGAGGTCTGAACCGGGAATGGTGTATCGGCAATGCTGTCAGGTATCTCCTTTGCCTTCTCAGGATCAAGCTGGGTGAGCTTATCCTTAGCAGCCCGGGCTGCCGCACTTAGAGGAATCGGGTTGCCGTCGATGTCCTTTGCTTCGCTTGCAGCTTTGGCGATCGAGAAATACAGGTCTATGGCTTCTTGCTTCTTACCCTGTTTCTCGTAGACTTTCGCGAGTTCAAGACGGATCGAATCCGCATTGATTACCGGATCACCCGTTGCCAAAAGGTCCGAATACAATGCCGCTGCCTCATCGAGACGCCCGTCATCGTCTCTTGTTTGAGCTAGCGCAAATTTTGCCATGCTTCCCACAGGATCATTCTTAGCCGACAATGCCTCCAGTTCAGAGACACCAACCGCGCGGTCGAGATAGAGTTGGTTGATCGCAATGAAATAGCGAGCTTTATCCGCAACTGCTCCACCAAACTGGTCAATAACCGCTTGAAATTCAGGGATCGCGGCTTGTGCTCGCTCTTTGGCTGTCGGAAACTGTCTAAAGTTAGCGCCTGCGGGAGTTGGATTATTCGTAACGGGCGCATTTGACGTATCGATAGCCTTTGCGAGAGCTGCCTGAGCAGCCGCATTCGTCCGCGACGACCAGGAATAGTAGATCCCAACCAAGACTCCCAATACTACGAGGCCTATCAGGCCGTACAACAAAGGGCGCCTGTTCCCCTCAATCAACTTCCCGGCATCTTCCAGCTTCTTGCCGAGATTCTCTTGAAATGCGTCTTGATAACGCGGTTTATCCTTGACTTCCGTTTGCGGAACGGTTGCCGGAACCAAACTTCGCTTTTTTCGTGCCATTACCTATTAGATCGCAATTTTCGCTTGCTCAGACGTTGTATAATCGTGATACCGGACTTTTTCCAAAAGTATTAGGTTATCTCAAAAGTCCGGTTTGGGCAACTTATTCCCAGGGTTAGGGAGTAAGCGTTTCGGCAGCTAGTGCAGTTGTGCCCTGCTGCAGATTTTTTCGGGAACTTTTTCCTGATCCTGGTGTCTAAGCATATAAGGCCGAACGAGACCCGGCCCAAATGAGGTTAGAGCCAACTCGGTCACGGAAAGACGAGTCGTAACGATGCTCTTCAGCAGGTCGATCAGTTTTGACGACGAAGAACAGGTGAATGCCATTGGCGCGGCACCGGTCTCTACGGTCATCTCGGCCTCCGAGGCAAGGTTCATTGAAAAACTGAAGGAAGGAGATGCAGAAGCTTTTGATAGGCTGGTGACCCTCTATTCGTCCGATGTCTTCGGACTCTTGTTTCGCCTTACGGGAGATAAGGAGGAAGCCTCGGATCTGACCCAGGATACGTTCCTAAGTGCTTTGAATGCCGTTAAAGGTTTCCGGGGGCGGTCCCGTATTAGAACTTGGCTTTTCCGAATTGCTATCAATCATTCGCGCAATCGCTTTCGATGGTGGAAGCGGCGTCAACGCGATAGGACCGTCTCTTTCGAGGACGCAATTGGAGTGTCAGAACTCCGCGTTCACGAAACCATCCCGGCTGTTGGTCCAGACCCAGAAGAGAATGCCGTAACGAGTGAGCGAGAGAGGGCACTGCTGAACGCGGTTGCAACCCTCCCAACAGTTTTTCGCGAAGCAGTGGTGCTATGCGACGTACACGGGTTGAGCTATGAAGAGATCTCATCCGTTGTTGGAGTTGGTCTTGGGACGGTTAAATCCCGGATCGCCCGTGGCCGTGAAGAGCTTAGGCGCAAGCTGAAAGCTTATTGACAATTTGCTGAATGGTTGGCCCGCCCCGGTTTATTCTTTATAGACAGATCGGATAGGTGCCAAACCAGGTCGAAGAATACGATCACCGTCGTTCTCGACAGAGTATTCGAGGTTATTGATTGAAATTGACCAGCAACGATCGATAGAGATAACCGATTCGAAATTGGCGTCAGGACGGTCGGGAAGGTGTCCTTCAATGTCGAAGGACAACCGGGGTTGGCGAACCATTCAGCATCTATTTGTGGAGGGACGAAGGCCATTTGAGAGCTATAGGCTTTCGGAAGTTCCGATGAAATGCAGAGAACTCCAGTTTATATTGCCGCTATACTCAGACTCTGAGCTTAACGGGCGAACGGTTGCTTTAGCGGAAGAACACCTTGACAGTTGTCCTGTCTGCCGGCAAAAGCTCAATGACCTCCAAGAAATTAGGAATGGTTTACGTGCGCTGGCACGGCCGATGATACCGGCTGATCTTACAAATTCTTTGCGTTCGGCAGTTGCTTCTCAGATCGAGGCTGCGTCGGGAAGGCAAATGTTCCAACCCGCGGTGACGAGCCGAAGATGGATGGACGTTTGGTTGATGCCGGTCTCGGTCGGTTCTGTGGCAACCCTGTTATTGGGATTCACCTTCCTATGGCTGATAGTTTCTGCTGAACTTCGGCCCGGGTCAACGATCTCTCTTGTTGCCGGAACCTCCGATAATGACCCGACAGTAGTATATCCATTTTCCGTGACTCTCAAAGAGATCGAATCCGATCTGAATCCGATCGAGTATGCAAGTTCTCGGCTTGCCTGGTCCCGTGAGTCGCCAAGCATAAACCCTAGAGGCTCATTGATCGAGCTTACCCGAGATCTGGCCAGCGGGCCCGGCTATGACGAGCTTACCGTAGTGGCAGATGTTTATGGCAATGGGTCAGCCTCGATCGCCGAGATCGTCGAACCTTCAACCGATGTATCAGCAGTCAAGAATTTAGAGAAGGCTTTAGGGAATGAAGCTACGTCACCGGCCTTTGTGCCGGCAAGGTTCGATCAGAGGGCAGATCAGCTGCGGGTCGTTCTGAAGATCCAGAATGTAAATGTTGATACGAACCTTAGATGATGGACACTATGCGATAAACCAGTTCGATCTGAATCCATTGTACATCCGGGCCTCGAATACGATAGCTTGATCTTATCAATTTTCGAGGCCCATGATGATGGATTACAGAACCTTCGGTAGTGATCTCTTTTCCAACGCTGGCGACGTTGCGGCGACCCTCTTTGACGAGATAGCAAATACCTTTTCAGGTGAACCCGCGTGCTTGCGGGATGGGACGGAATTTGATCCGGTCAGCCTTCCTCGCGATCTCGCGGCTCATCGAAACGTACAGACCGAATGGTGGTACTATACCGGTCATCTTCAGACCGTCCGCAAACGCCGCTTCGGTTTTGAACTCGTCTTCTTTAAACGACGGACCGATCTTGACCGTTTCTCTGTGGTCCCACTTAGGCTTCTGGGCAATCCTTTCTATTTTGCCCACTTTGCTGTTACGGATCTGGATAACCGCTGCTTTTCTTACGCCCATAGGAAGAGTGCAAATGGCCAATTCGACCTTCCCGCTTCCGCAAGCGAATCACACTATCACCTGCGGATAGGAGATTGGACTGCGAGAGAGGCATCCGGAGACCACCTGCTGCGGGCCGCCATTGACCATAAGCTATTGTTTGAGGCTTCCCTGCGACCTATAAAACCGCCGGTTCTCGTCGGGACGGGAGGCGTGTCCTACAAGGACGAAGGGCAGGCATCACGCTACTTTGCATACCCGCGAATGGCCGTTGAAGGAGATATTGTGATCGATGGCAATGTAGAGCACTTCAGCGGAGAGGGTTGGATGGACCGCGAATTTGGAACATGGGAATCTACCAGCAACCAGAAAGGGTGGGATTGGTTCTCGATCCAATTAGATAATGAAGTTGAGATCATGGTTTACCAGATCAGAGATGCAGACGGGGTTCCAACGAAATACTCCAGAGGATACGTCTGTTTTCAGGATGGGTCTGTTAAACAGATCGACCATGAAAAATTCGAGCTTGAAGTAATGGATCTGTGGACAAGTCCTCATTCTGGAGCAATATATCCGAGCGGATGGAAGTTGTCGTTAAGGGAATATGAGATCGAACTTCTGGTCATGCCAACTCTAAAAGACCAGGAACTCGATACCCGCGGCACCACAATGATCATTTACTGGGAAGGGGCATGTGCTGTTAAAGGAACATTTAAGGGCAAGGATGCGACCGGCAAAGCTTATGTCGAGTTGGTCGGCTATGACAGATCACACGAAAGCCCCGACCTTAGCAGATTCCTGATCGGCAATCTATTCGAAGGTTTCAACATGTGGACTTTCAACGGAAAGAACTAAGAGGTCCAACCGTGTCTCGTGCCTAAAGCTTGTCGATCTCAGCTTTAAGCTTTTGTGCCAGATCGGGATCCACCTGCAGCAGAGCGTTGTATTGCTCCATTGCCCCGGCCTTGTTGCGTTCAATAATGTATATGATGCCGATATTGAAATTGGCCTTGGTGAATCGAGGATTCAGATCGAGACATCTCTTATAAGCTTCTACGGCTTTCGCGTTCTCTCCTACTTCCGCATAGGCGTTACCGAGCAAGTAGAAACCATCTGAGTACTCTGGATTTTCCCGAGTATAGGCCTCAAGGCTCGCTACTGCACGCCGATAGAGCCGTGCAGCCTCAGCGTTTCGCTTCAGCTCTGCATTTGCTCGGCCGAGATAGAATAAGGTCTCGCCATCATCCTGCGCGAGCCGAAGAGCTGAGTTGCATGCGCTCATCGCAAGCTCCGGCTTTCCAGCTTCGTTGTATGCGCGGCATAAATGCGTAAATCCCAAATGATATTTCGGCGCAAGTTGGGCTGCCGACCGGCCTGCCTCGATCGCATCATTCGTTCGGCCGGCCAGGCTATAAAACCAGCTCAGATCAGCATAGATCTCACCGTCAGATGGATACAATCTCAGTGCCGCCCGCGATATTTCTATGGCTTCATTGATCCGGTTCTGGCTTCGATAAAGTTCCGCTAATTGTCGGTAAGCTTGGTATTTATCGGGCCGGGATGCGAGGGCGCGCGAATACGCATCAATCGCCTCGGGAATTCGCTTCTGTTTGTGGCGAGCATCCGCAAGTATCAACAATGCGTCGGACAGGAAGCTTGTGTTCAGCCTTATGGCCTCCTGTGCGGCCGCCGCTTGCCCTTCGATATCCCCCGTCCTGGCCTTAGAATCTGCTAAACGATAATGCAGATCTCCATTGTTCGAAGCCCTCTGAATTGCCTTTTGATATGCAGCCGCGGCCTGGGCAAAATCTCCCTTTTCGAAATATACGTCTCCACTGCCGCGAAGCAGTTCCAGACTGTTCGGCTCCAATGCCAAAGCCGAGTTCAGGTCCTGCATCGCCGAATCGAAATTTTTTGAGGCGAAATGCGCGTACCAACGCAATCGCAAGATCTCGATCGGCCTGTGGCCCTGTTTCATGCCCATATCAAATTCCGGAATGGAAAGATCGAACTGCTTCAAATTATAGTGGCAAAGGCCGATTCGATAATGAGCCGACGGATTGTTCGGCACAACTTCTAGTGCCTTACGGTACAACTCGATCGCATTCGCGTAATTCCGCCGGTCAAATTCTGCGTTTGCCTGCCTTATAAATTGATCTGATTGTTCCCTCTCACGGCGTGTTTGGCCATCGGCTCCGCCTGCCAAAAACCAAAGCGCGGCGGCCATTACGATCGCTCCCGCTATTCGTTCGATTCTGGGGGTCCTCATTTCATCATCTCCTAACTATGGCATTACCGTTGGACGAGTTACCGGAGTCTGCCTTGGTGTAGGTCTTGGACCCGGTGTCGAAGGCGGACGCACCGTCGGCTGCGGCCTGGGCGTCGGCCTGGTAGTCAAAGGCGTGGAACTCGTGAATGGAGTTCGCTCCGGAGCCGGGGTCGGATCGACCATTATTTCTCTATTACCGTTTGCATTCGTTGAAACATTAGTCTCCCGGTTAGAATCATCTACATCTTTGTTCAACGAGCTTTCAAGCGTCGGTTCCGGCGAAGGTGTTGGGAATATTGTCGCTTCGGGACTTGGTTCCGGTGTCGGCACCGCCGCTCCGCGTCCGGGTCCATAGGTCATGTACCACACACCTCCGATCAAGGCCCCGCCGAGAAGCAATACCGCCGCCAGTGCTCCCAATATCAGCAGCAACTTGCCCGACGATCTTTGTTCTTTTACAACCGCTGGTGCAGGTACGAAAGCCTGCCCAGCTTCGATCTTTGGTTGCGATGGTCCCGGATCAAAATAGGGAACGTCAGCGGGAGTTTCAGAAGTGGTTTTGGAGGTGTCATCGGGCCAGCGAATATCCGATCCCTCACTGCCAGACGAATTAACCGCGGGCAGATCGGACGCATCCGCGGAGGCATTCGAAACGGCAATGAACGGTACTGTCGCCTGCGGCTCGTAGGATGATGGCTCGGTCGTATGAGCCGGCTCTGGTTCCGCAAACTCGGGCTCCGAGACAAAACTTTCGCTATCGGTATCGACGGTCTCAGGAGACGTCGATCCCTGCAACGAATGATCTGGCCCAACCAGCGAGTCGCTTCCGGCAAGGAATACTTCAGTCTTGACCTCGGCCTGACGTACAGAACCGATCTCTGGAGGCCGCTCGTAAGCCATCGTTGCGTCAAGATCAACTGCGGCGTCTGGAACTATTGCAGGAGCATCAGTTACCGATCCTGAAGGATGGCCCTGCGTGTCTGTTGAAGAAACAAGAGCATCTGTAATTCCGGCTGACGGCTGTCCGGCAACGATCGACCTTGCCTCGTCCGCCGTGAAGGCGACGGTATTCGCCGTGGTCGCCTGCTGTATTTCGTTAAAGGCCTTTCGAAGCACCCGCTGCATCTCCCGAGCATTGGCATACCTCTTTTCCTGGCTCACCTCCATACCCCTAAGGATCACGCTGGAAATGACCTCCGGTACCTCTGGATTCAGTTCTACAGGCGGCTTGATCGGGTCAGGAAGATCGTTGAGCATTGCATCAGCGCGCGACAAAGCGTCCACCGGAACCGTGTTCGTCAATAGCTGGTATAAGGTGGCAGAAAGTGAATAGAGATCGCTTCGAGGGCTAGTACCGATGCCGCGGATCTGCTCCATAGGTGCGTAATGCGGCGTATAGCCCACGACACTGCCAGTGCTTCCTGATTGTGAAATATTGGTCTGCCCCGTGCTGATCTTCGACAACCCAAAATCGAGCAGGATGATATGGTTCTCGTCAGTCAACTTCAAATTCTGCGGTTTTATATCACGGTGGATGATCGGCGGTTCGTGCGAATGAAGGTATGAAAGAGCGTCCAGGAGCTGATCCGCCCAGAATAGGACCCAGCTCAGCGGAAACGGTTTCCCCGCCGCATCAAGGCGTTTCGACAGATCGTCGCCGGAAATATGTTCCATTATCAGGAACTGTTCGTCGTTCTCGCTGAAATGGTCGCTTACCTTGGGCAATACGGGGTGACGCATGCGTGCAAGGGTCCTTGCCTCTCGTTCAAACGCATTACCCAGCATCTGGTCACCGGCGAAGAAAGTACGCTTCAATGCAACGGCGCTCCCGAGCCGCTGATCCACCGCAAGATAGACCTCACCCATGCCGCCTTTGCCGATGCGATGGACTATAAGATACCGATTCTGAATTAAAGTATTCTGTGCTAATGGTTTCATCAGGTTGAGGGTTGCCGGATAGATCTAGCGTCCGAACTTTGCCCTATATGGATTGGTTTCTTGCGCCGACACCGATCAGGCAGGAAACCATCAGAGCCCTTAATTGTCTTCAATTCCCTGTCTGTATTCGCTCGCCAAGGGCTGCCCGACGTGCTGCCAACACCTGGTCCTGGTTTTCACTCGACGCGAACATGGAGTTCCTTTTCGCGTCCTTGCTCCGCAGTAATAGACTGGCTCGTCCGATGCTGTCCGCTCTGGCCTTGGTTGCTCTTTCAATGCCGCAACGGGAAATCTCTGATCCTTCGCAACAGCCTCAATTTCAGTCATTGCATGGCCCTCGGGGGCCGGCCTTGCAACAGGGACCAAAGTCGCCGGTTCTGCAACTTTCGGGGAGTGGACCCCATTCGAGGCCTTGTTGCTAATGCGATCCTTTGGGTCATCGTTCGACACGAGGCCTACCCCAAACCCATAGATCCCAAGCGATACGCAGGTTACTGCGGCGGCCCGAAAGAACCAGTCTGTTTCCTTATTCTCTACTGCGCAGACGTCGCAGAATCGGCGGCTTGTTAAGAGTCCCCATTCAGCCCGTTGGATCTTTTCCCCGCAGCTGCAGCAGTATTTTGGCTTAAAGAACATTGGTTAGATGTTCCGCCAGCGGGCGTTTGGCGTCTAATGCCGACGCAAAGCGCAACTCGACCTGGCATCGAGTGAACGCTTCATTATAGAACAACCTTCCCGCAAAGTTAAGAAAAATATGCAGCTAACGTCCATACAACTGGATTTTCCCAAATCGCGTCAGACTGTTAGACTCTCTATGTTGAGACGCCCTATTTTTACTGTCTTCTTTCTCGTCGAGGCCGTTGTGGTGATTGCTGCGCAGGCAGATGATCCCATTCGGATCGACTCTGCTGTTGTAAGAGTTAATGTAGGCGTAGTGGATGCCCGCGGCCGACCGATGATGACGCTTGGTCAGAGTGATTTTTCGGTTTACGAAGACGGTGTTAAGCAAGAGATATCTCAGTTCGAGAACGTCTCCGCACCTTTCTCAGTCGTAATGCTCCTTGACATGAGCGGCTCGACGAAGAGCTTTAGACAGAATATCAAATTCTCTGCAGTCAGATTTCTCGAAGCACTCGACCCCGAGGATCGGGTTGCCGTAGTGGAATTTCACAATAAGATAACTCTTCTTAACAATTTCACTAATGATCGCCGAAGGGCAGCGCATTCAATTTCGATCGCTAATGGAGCGGGCGAGACAAACCTCTATCAGGCACTTTTGTTTGGCCTCGACCGCCTTGCAAAGGAAAAAAGCCGGCGAAAGGCGATAGTGGTCTTGAGCGACGGTGTTGATACCGAAGAGAGGAATTTGGACAGAAGACTGATAGCGGAAGTAGTAGAGGGTGAGATACTGTCGGCTATTCGGCCCGAAACCAGCCGGCAACTTAATACAATTCTAGATCGGTCGGATCGGGAAGGCGTAACTATCTACTCGCTGGCCCTGCCAACCGGCAACCCGGAACGGCTTGCTGATCCAACACCTGCCCAACTTGCTATGTACCGCGCTGCAAGGGAGAGGTTTCGGCTTCTGGCTGAAAGGAGCGGCGGAACGCTGAACGAGATCGAGCGGTTGGAGCAGATGGGTGTGGTCTATGCGAATGTCGCGGCCGATCTTAGGGCGCTGTATACGATCGAGTACCAGCCTAAAAATCTGCGGCGTGATGGAAAATGGCGGTCCATCAGGGTCGAAGTGGCCGATCCGCAGCTGATCTCCCGCTCCCGCAGCGGCTATTTCGCTCGATGAGATTGCTGGCAAGTTTCATTGCCGGCTCTGTCTCCACTTCTAGACAGATTTCGAGGCCAACATCGGCACATCCGGTCCTGATCATTTACGTTCAATGGGTCAATCGAACGAGCTAGCGCGTCGAATACTTGACACAGCCAACCGGTCTTTGTAGGGTAATTGATTGGGCACCCGTAGCTCAGCTGGATAGAGTACTTGACTACGAATCAAGGGGTCG
>JRYF01001902.1_pt1 | contig 67564 bp, 60 predicted proteins | sample 235331 | NCBI WGS metagenome assembly JRYF01 (sample SAMN03074217, study PRJNA261475) | activated sludge metagenome | biome: Wastewater Treatment Plant; feature: Wastewater; material: Activated sludge; isolation source: activated biomass of a wastewater treatment plant treating hydrocarbon... ... | reverse complement strand
CGCCAGCGCGCTGGCCGCCAGTTGGGCATGGTTGTTATAAAACCGCATCCCGCCATCTTCCTCGCAAATCCAGAACTCTCGCGCCCCACGGGCGAAATACAGCTCCTTCTTTTCCTCCATTTCCGCCAGCGTGTTGGAGGGCGAGAGAATCTCCACGACGATTTCCGGCGCTTCGGGATAGGGGTTGGCGACGCCGTGCCGACGCAGGAAATCCGCGCTGGCCCACGCCACGTCCGCCACCTTCACCCCGTCGGCGGTTTGGATGCTGCATTCGGGAATCGCTTCGCCATCCGGCAGGAGGTGATCGAGCAGCTTGGCGATGCGTCCCTGATACCGCGAATGCCTGTTGGATGCCGGACTCATTTCGATCCTCCCCCAACGGTTGGTTTCAAATTTGAAAGGCATGTCTTGAAACAAGGGGTTATCGCAGATGGCTTGCCAGTTCATGGATGTTGTCCTCGGCTTAAAACGGCTTGAAATCAGGCGATGTCGGTAATGCGCCAATTGTTGCCGCCAATCCGCTCTACCACCAGGGTCACCGTGACGGCTTTGCCTTTGTCGAGCTTGCTCCGTTGCTCGACGCTGAGTTTCTCGCGCAGATTTGCTCCTTCCGTGCCACCAACAAACGCCTTGCCCTGAGCGGATGTGCTATTCAGTTCCCGCTTGCCCTTGTTCCAGGATAGAACCACGTTCTCCCAGCGTTGGGGGCCGGTTTCGGGTGTGGTGGTGGCGCTGTTTTTGATTTCGCCAACGGCGGGGGCGGCCTTCTGGGGGTTATCCGGGGTCGATGGTTTTGTAGGGGGGATTTTAGGCAGATCCGACCGGCGCAGCGCGCCATAGCCCACCGCCGTCTTCGCGCCGAATCCCAGCCAGTCGAAGGCGTGAACGAAAGCGGCTTCCAGCAGCGCGCGCCAACGGCCCGCGGGCCAGTCGCCCGGCAGGCGGGCACGGTCGCACTGAACATGGAAGGTAAAACCGCTGTTCTCCGGGACGGTGAGGAAAAAGATCGGGATGGGCTGGCCGCAGTCGGTCGGTGGAGCATTTCCCTGATAATAATCGCCGTAGTGCGGGTTCATGATGTCCACCGCCAGCCGGTCGCAGTGCGGCAACACATCCCAGAAAGTGAGGGCGCCACGAGTGCGTTCGGTTTTGGTGTCGCCGGATTCGGGTTCCTTGCCGAACAGCGCGTCGATAGCAGACTGATCCCAGCCCTTGGAGCCTTCGCCGAATACATCGTCGCGCAATTCCTCCGCCGCCCGCCGCAGTACGCCCTTGACGCCGGAGCCGGGTAGATACGGCAAGCCGTAGGGATTCAGGAACGCCATGCCGTTTTCCAGCGGATGCTCGATGCCGGTGCCGGTCACGAACGGGGCGATGGATTGGGCTTCGATGGTCCAGACGACCTCACCGAGATTAGCGGCGATCTGGGTTTGACGGGCGCGCAGGGCATCGCGCAACTGCCTGCTTTGGAGCGGTAGCTGGCCAAAGTCCCGTTTCAAATCGGCGGGAGGGATATTTTTAACCCGCTGCCAGCCCCGATCCGGTTCCCAGAAAGCGCCATAAAGCGTGAAGCGATGACCGGGTGGAGTGTCGTTGAAATTCTGACCCAAATACTGAGGAACGGCGGGGTTAGCCATCATTGCGCTCCTTCTCATTCGTCGCCGCAAACCGCCGCCGCGAACTGGCGAATCCATTTGAGCAGCGCCAAGGTTTCCTCGGTGGCACGGCGGAAGGTCGTCGCATCCGTCCCGTGTAGCGCCGCCATCACGCTGGCAAAATCCGCTTGTTGGACAATGCCGCGTTGACGCAACCATTCGCACAGGTGTCGGTTCAGGGTCAGGTGATGAACTTCACCCTTCGCTTGATAAAACGCTAACGCCTGCATTAAACCATTGTTCATGATCAACGCTGGCGCGGCCTTAGCGAGATTCATGTATTTCTTGTTGCAACCCTGTACCCGCTCCCAGGCAAATTTCGCCCGCTGCTGCTCAAGGCTCTCGGTCGGAACGGCCCTGCGATCCGTGACGGGTGGAGTAACTTGAGCTTTCGTCGTAACCGTGGATTTGATCGAATCCTTGGCCATCGCACTCACTCCACCGCCGTAATCACAACCTGCCCGCGCCCCGTGGTGGCGTCGCCCCCCACTTGCACGAGCTGCCCGTTCAATCCTTTCAATCCTTCATTGCCTTCGAGCACGGCGGCGAGCACGTCTTCGGCTGGCAGCGCGCCCTTGCCGCTGCGTTCTGCCGTGGCCATCAGCGGAGCCAGCAGCAGCGATTCGGGTGGCAGGTTTTCGGTATAGAACAAACCGCCGTCATCGGCGGTTCCGGTTCGATCGTTGATGCGGACGTGCGGCTCGACCACGGTGGCGTTCTTGACGAAGTAGCCGAAATCCTCGTCGGGCAATAGCACCAGATCCGTTTTGAGCTTTTCGCGGAAGAAGGCGTAAGGGTCCCCGGCCGGCAGCGCTTTCTTCGCAAGAAACTCGGCGATTTCCATCAGTTCAGACGAACCGATGGCGGTTAGTTCAAAAGCTTCGAGATGCAACGGTTGATTGTTATCTACTGGACCCTTGCTCTCGATCACCCGGCAAAAACGCTCCCGGACTTCCGGAATAGGCCAGTCACAAACGACGCCAAGTGTTTGCAGCAGGCGTTTGGTCCGCGCCAGCGCCGTGGGCGACGTGGCGTATACATAAGCTCGCCGGGTGCAGCGCACTGGAAACGCCACCAGTTGCGCGTCGCCGAAACTGGTCGCGCCGGCGTAAAGATTGCTATCGCCCGATTCAGGACCGAACAAGCGGTTGAGCAGATTTTCCTTACGCTTGCGTTCGGCTTCATCGAGTTGCGCCCATTGCCAGTGCCGCACCGCGCCCTTGAGCCCGGAACCGGCCATCATGGGATATTCGGTATGCCGTTCGCGCTGGATGGGATTGTCGATCAGGCCGATGGCCGTACCCGCGCCCATGTGGACCGGGCTGACGCAGTAGATGAAGAGTGCTTTCGAGGCTTGAAACATGGGGAATTCCTCATTCCTTGACGGAGTTGAGTGGATTGACGATGCGCAGGCGGTCGGCCGCCGCGGACTTCAAGCGAAGATCGTTGGTCCAAAATTCCGTGCAGCCGTGATGAATGGCGGCAGCCAGATGCAAGGCATCGGATGTTTTAAGATTTTGGAAAGCACGTAGTTCAGTGGCCATTTCAAAAACTCGTTCGTTGATCGACAGCGATCTTGTTTCAGGCAGGCTGAAAAAATTGTCGTATTCCTCCAAAACCTGCTGTTGCCCTTTGCGCATCGGCAACATCCGGCATTCCAGTCGAGTCAATTCGGTAAAGCGCAGTTGTACGCCCTCTGTTTTCCGTGCCGCCAGCGCTCGATAGCAGACCTCCCGGAAATGGTCCGGCCCCTCGACCAAATAGATCACGATACAGCTATCGAGGTAAATCGCGGACATCGTCACGCTCCCATGAATTGCGTTCTTCTTCGACATAACGGTCGATGTCTTCCTTGGTCCGACGAGGAATGTCCGCTTCTTCCAGGTGCTGCATGAATTCTTCGAGAGATCGAGGTCTGCCAGTAACGGGCGTTTCGGAATACAGCACAATCACTTCCGCCATGCCCGGCGGTACATCGGCGGGCAGTTGCAGATTCAAGGTGTGTTCGGGGCTGACTTGAGCCTGTAGTTTAATGGCACGCATGAGCTATTCTCCTTTCAATTTCCAGCGGTTTTTGGCCAGGCGGCAATAAAGACGTTATTGAATCCTTCGGCCCGACGGCCGCAATCAGGGTAGGACGAAATCGCCCAAAACCCTTCGGCGGCAAGCTTGCCGAGCGCCTCGACCTTCCCTTGAAACGCCTCGAACCAGTACACCGAACCGGTGGGAGTGACCCGAAATGCCGCCTTGGGGCCGCCCGCGCCGTGGCTCCACTTCGCCAAATCCCAACCGCTGATCACATCGGCACGATTGACGCTGGCAGCGACCAGCCGTGCGGTGCAACCATCCGGACCATGCCAAAGATCGTTGGCATCGAGTCCCGGCAAGCGCCAACCGTGCTCGAACAAGCCCGGTGTAGCCAGAATCAGCCGGAACCGTTTTTCACGGTCGATGCGAGGCCAATCCGGTTCCGGCGGCCGCGTCGAACGGGGCACAACCGCCGCGCCGCGCCCGTCGCCGCCGAAGCGCAGCAACCCACCCTGCGGTATCAGGCCATCCGCACCGCCCACGCCGACGAACAGCCCGACATCGTGATAGTTCTTGCCTGTCGCGGCATCCCGGCTCTCGCGCCGCAACGCCACTGTCTCGGCGGTGTAGAGCATTCCGGTTTGCACCGTGCCGCGTCCACCTTCCAGGGCGATACCCAGACGCGGGTCGGTTTGCCACAGGTCGGACGAGCGCAACAGATGCGCGGTGGTCAGCCGTTCGCCGTTGAGATAGGCTTGCCAGCCCATGCCATTCAGCCAGAGTCCGCCGACGGGTTTACCGGGCCGCGCCGCGCGCAACACCGGCAGTTCGGTGAATGACGCGCTGGACCGGAGCGCCGCGTGAACGGCGGTCGGTTGCAAATAGCTGGCGTCGTGCAACGCCTGATCCGTCACCACCACATCGGCGGGCAACGGGAAACAGGGATCGATGGTCTCGCCCACCCGCCGCGCCAGGGTAAAAACAGCGACGCGGAAAGCCCCCGGCTGATCCGGCGTCCCCAACGCCTCGGCCAGACGCGGATCGGCCAGCGGTTCGCCCCGGGCGAAGGCGGCCAAGTCCACCCCGCCGTCGGCCAGCATCCGGGAACGCAGCGCGCCCGCCGCCAGCGATGGCCAGGGTGGCATCAGCGCCGCGCCGTGGGCGCCGGCCCCGTCGAATAGCTGGTTGCCGCGCAGGTAGAGAACGTCCACGGGTTCGATGAAGCGGTACTCGGTCATGCGGCATCCTCCTTGGTCTTTTGTGAACCGCTCTTTTTGCCGACCCGCCCCTCGCGGGCGAGAAATTCGGCCACGGCGAGAACATCGCGGACGAAATCACCGGGTATTTGGGGATTCACGGCTTGCGCCAGTTGGGCCAGGCCGCGGCCCAGACTCTCGGCGATTTGCTGGTCCTGCTTGCCGCTCTGGGTCTGACGCTTGAATTGATAAGCCAGCATCGCTTCCAGAGCCGTCGGATCGGCGGGCATATCTTCCAGCCAGCCGTGGGTGAGGTAGGCGGCGCGGCGGGAGAAATCCTGTCCCGCGAACCGGTCGCGCAGGCGGATGAGTTGCCCCATCGGCGTGGTTTCGAGATTCTCGCTGGAAAAACGCGACCAATCCGCGTGCCCTTCGGCATCGCGGGGCAACAACCACGGGCAGGTGAACTGGATCGCCCCGCCGGAACGCTTCAGCAGATCGATGGCGAACGCATCGCGCCCGCCCGCGTTCTTGGCCCGTTTCTCGGCGTCCCGCAGTTTTCGCAGCACATAGGCCAGCGGCGCTTGATGGTGCGCCACCACCGCGCCCATTGAGGCCGTGGCCTTGTGGCCCATGACCCGGAACAGCCGCTGGCCGAACCGGATATGCCCGCGCCCGATGTCGAGGCGGGCCGAACCGCCGCCGAGCCATTCCCAGCTTTGTTCCGCGCTGGCGACCGGAAACACCCCGCTGTAGGCCAGCCGCAGCAGGAACATCACCGGCAGCAGATCATACACCGAGATCATGGCCAGTACGTCGTCGCCCCCGGCATAGATCAATTTGCCCTTGCCGAGGTCCTCGACGATGTATCGGGCGAAACGCAGCGCGAAGCTGTTGAGCGCGGCGGACACCGCCATGTGGCGGGCGGGGGAAACGGGGCGGAGTTGGTCGGGGTAGCGCGCCAGATCGCCGCCAGCCTGCTTGATTCGTTCGGCGACGCCCGCGCGGATTTGCGGGTGCCAAGTCTCCCGATAGGCCAGTTGATAGCGGGGCTCCGTACCCGACAACCACGCGCCCATGCGGTCGCCGTCCATCATGATCAGGGCATAGTAGGTTTCGGGTTTATGGCCAATGACACCTTCAATGACCTTGGCGAGACCATGCAAACGGTCATCATCCAGATCAGCGTCTGTCCGTTCGCGCAGTTGATCCAGCAAGGCCGGCAAGCATTCGACGACTTGTCGCACGAAATGGGGATAGCGGCCGTGTCGCAGCGCATCCGCCAATTTTTTGGGCAGCGCCACTCGCTCCAGGCCGTGCATCTGCGCGATCAGGGGCATCACCGCCGCTTCGTCGCGACGGCTGGATTCGTCCTGCATCCAGTTCCAGAGGGACGTACTCAACGCCAGGGTATGCGTTGACACCACGTAACGACTCAGTGGCGCCTCCAGCATCTCCCGGATTTCCTGGGCGAACAGGTTCGGCCACAGTCGTTTAAGGGCGCAGGGCGCGCAGAGATGTTCGCCCTTGCGCGCCCAGGCGCTGTCCTGCACTTTCGCCCAGAGCGTTTCAGCTTGCTGGCGCGGCGAGTAATGCAGCAGGTCGCGGTCGTGGGTCAGCCATTCCCGTTCGCCACACAACGAGCACCGGTAGCCCTCTTGGGGTAGTTGCTGGAACTCGCGTACCGCTTTGGCGGCGGCCTGGACTTTATCGAGCAGATCGTACAGCGCGGGATAAAGCACCCCGGGGTTGGGATTGAAGAAGACCGTACCGTCGGGCAGTTTCAGTGCCTGGTCGAGCAGTTTCCAGGCTGGACTACCAAGAAAGCCGGGCGCGCTCGTTGGCTCCTGCGGATAGAAGTGGCCGAGCGCCTCAGTCAACGATGCAACCTCGGGCGCTTGCCGTTCCCGCTCGACCACCAACGGAGACCAGGGCACGGCGGCCCAATGCACTTCCGGAAAGCCGGCGAGTTGCCGCGTAATCTGTTCGCGCGCCGGGGCCGCATCGGGAATGGAGCCGCCGACTCTTTCCAGCAGACGATCCAGCGCGGCGTTGGCCTGGCGTTGCGTCCAGTCCCGAACCTGCGCCGTAATCCGCCGCGCCAGTTCCTCCGCTTGGCTGGCGGGGACGATGGCCACGAACTTGTTGGGCAACGCGGCGGCGAACAGCGGATTGGCGTCGGTCTGGTCGCGCGTCCACTCTTCGTTGGCAAATCGCTCCTTGGGTAGCCCCATTTCATCTCGCAACCATAAATCCACTTGTGGGACGCCGCGCAGTTGCGGAAACAGCACGCAGTCCGGCCCCAGTGCTTCGCAGAGAATTTTGAGTCCCTCCCAGGCGATGCGCGACAACAGGTGTGAGCCCGCCCACAGGTCGGAAGTGGTGCGGGCTTGGGCGATGAAGTCCTGCACCGGGCCAAAGCTCACCGCCAGCAGGGCCGGATTGCCGTCGGGATCGGCGTGAAACGCGGTCGCCAGCGCCGAGGACAAGTCGAGATGCGCCCAGATGGTGTGATCGGGAACCCGCGTGTCGGCGGGTAGCAATTCCCATAACGCGCCTAGATCGGCGGCCGGCGTATTCGGCCCGAAGCGCCAGAAGTTCAGGGCGGTGCGGCGGGCGTCGACCGCGCCGGCGGCGTTCCGAATAACCAGTTGCCGGAAATGATCGGCGCTGACCGCTTTGATCCCGGCGGCGCTGATCTCCGCGAGTTGGCCCAGATCGTATTCTTCGCCGGATAGCGGGTGAATCAGGACCGGCCGCTCGGTGAAACGTACCTGCGTCCAGTCGGCGTAAGGCCCGTCGGCCTTCGTGCGAGGCCATTGCGGGCGGTCGGCGGCGGCGGCCCAGTGGTCGGCTTTTTGCACCGCTTTACGCAGCGGATCGGATAGGCCCGCAGCCCCGAAAAGGTCCTGTCGCAACGCGGCGACGGTGCCGCCTTCGTGACCGGCGGGGTCGCGCAACAGCACCAGCGCCTTTTCCGCCGGGTCGTGCGTCCAGGCGGCGAGTTTGGCTTGCCAGAGAGTCGTATCCATGGTTGTTTCGCCTCACTGAATCCGTTGCATCTGGTTGTCAAGTACGCCATGAACCGATTGCCAGATGCCAATCTGTTGGCCGACAATCCAAGTTTGATCTGCTCTTTCAAGGGTGTTTAAGAGTTCCCCCGGAATAGCACATGGGAGGTGATAGACGAGGCCAAGATATTTACCTTGAGCGGTCTTCGTGACTTTGAAACGAAGTTGGTTGGCAAGACGCCCGTTCCGTGTTCCCGGTGACCAAGCTACCTTATATTTTTCCCATGGATTGACTGAATGGTTGGTTACGGGATAAGCCAGCACATGTCGCTGATCCAGCTTTCCCTTACTCTTGGAAAACGCCAGATTCGTTCGGAATTCAATCTTGGTCTTTGCCAATTCCACCATGGCCTCTCGCCATGTGTCATGGGGTTTCTTCGAGACCCAAACCAGCAGACCCTGGTCATCGTGACCGATAGCGTGCGGCCAGTCGTAATTGAGACATTGTCTGATCGAGCGAGCGAGTTTGTTAAGCAGGGGATCGGATTGATTTAACAAATCCGACCCTTTCAATTCCTTGGTTTCCAGCAGTAAAGATCCCCAGCCATTGCGGGAACGCCCGCCGAGGGTGCCGAACCAATGGATGAGTTGGAAAACGTCCGCAACCACCGTCAAGTCTTCTGGGTAGGCGAGGTGCAGTTCGGCGTGATCATCGGCTTGAATGGCTGCGTTGGCTTTTAAGACTGTTCTTTTCTGGATCTTATCGTAGTTGAGCGGGCCATAACCTAGATAGAGTTCGGCTCCAACTGGTATAGTCTTCCCATCTTTATTGGTGACTTCCCAGTGAGTGAGTTTCTTTTCATCTTTTCCGGGCCAAACCGATTGTTTGAGCTTACCCTCATCCCACCGATCCAACCGCAATCGTAGTTCACTCTTGCGAAAATTGTTTTCAATCCAGGCATTCCCAAACAACCTCCCCTCCGCTTCCCGCAAGCGTTCGTGGTTGTAGCCGTAGTCCTTCGCCGCCGCCACCCGCCACCACTGCCGCAGCAGCGCCTTGAACGGCGGGGTGCGCCACTGTCCCTGCTGCTCCGCGTTGCCGAGGAACGCGGGAGTCACGAAGCGCACGGTATAGCTTTGCTTGACCATCATCGGGACAGCCTCCTGAAATTTTTATGAAATAGTTGTAAAGGGGGGACTGAACGGTTGCGCCGGCTCACTTCCTCTCCAAAGCGGGGTTGTTCATGCTGATCTAAAAATAATCACCACTTCACTCGGAAATCCGCTTTTGAGGCCGATTCGGAACTGTATCCTCATTCCGCCGGCGGCTGCACCGGTAACTGCGGTGGCGGCTCCTTGATCCGCGAACCGGCGGTTTCTTGCAACAGCATCGGCAACAGGCGCGCGTTCGCCCATTCCATCGTTTTGCGCCAGTCGCTTTCCGCCACTGGCTGGAAGCCGTGCGCCAGAATCGAATGATTGCGCATTCGCAGCCAGTCGAGCAGCGCGTTTCGTTCGGCGCGGAAGAACGCGCCCGCCGGGCTGTCCGGCTGATGGTGGGCCAGCAGTTCCCAACCCTCCAGCAAGCCGACCTGAATACGGCCCTTGGCGTTGGGCGCGAGCGCCATGCCCGGCGGAACCCGGTCCGGCGGCACGTCGCCGGTGTCGATGCCGCAGCGACCGCGCAACAGCCACTGCGCCGACCATTCCAGCAGTCGATAAATCCGCGCCACCGCGTCGTCGTGGCGACCTTGCGCCGCCCGGCGTTCGGCGTTGCGCCACAGGTCGAACAGTCGCGCCGCCTCCTGACCCTCGTCCGGGCCGGTCAAGCGCTTGAGCGCCATCAGCAGCGCCGACCAGCTCGCGCCGATGCGGGGCCGGTAGGGTTCCAGCAGGTCCAGCGCCGCGCCATGCGCGAAGCGGTCCCAGGCGTCCAGCCCCCGGCTCAGGTCGCGCAGCAGCGCCAGGCGAGCCGCCAGGGTACGGTCGCGCGGGTGGGGCAGGGCAGCCAGGCCCTGATACGCTTCCGCGTAGGCGAAGCGCCGCCAGGCGTCCACATACGGGCGCATCGCCCGCTCCAGCCGCACCCGTTCGACGGTGGCCTGGGCCACTGCTTCCATGCCGGAGCGAACCTTGATCAGATCGGCGCGCGAGCCGGTCACCAGTTGCAGTTCCACCCCGGCGCTTTCCAGCGCCGCGCTGACCAGGCCGGCGGTCATGGTCTTGGTGCCGCCGGTGTAATCGGCCAGCAGGCGCGCGCCGGGAAAGCGCTGGCCGAGGTTTTGAATCGTGTCGCACAGAATGCGGAATACTTCGTCCAGATCGTCGGCCGGAACATGCACGACCTCGTACTGCTCCTCCCGCAGCCCGGCCTGGGTGGGGATATTGGGCAAGCTGGGCTTCTCGTCGCTCGGATGGGCATTGATGCACGATCCCTTCCCGAGAATCTGTACATCGGAACCGGGACGGCCGGTGGCCGGGTCCCGACCGGTGCAGATGAAACAGGTGAAGTCCGGTGTGGTTTGCCGCAAGGCAGTCAGGATCGGTTCGTGCGAACCGCCGACGGTGCAGAGGAGGATGATGGAGGGCGTGGTCATGCCGAACCCTCTCGAAGTTTCTGGACTTTGGCTTGACGTTCGCGTTGCGCCTTGTCATCGCCACTAACGCTTTTCTGGTTAAAAATCTCCTCCGCCAACGCCGCCAATTCCTGACGGTCGGCCAGCGGCCAAGACAATCCTTCCTTTAGTAATCTGTTCAACGTTCCGATTACCCGCCCAACCGGTTTAAGCTGTTTAGTTTTCCGATCTGCTTGAAACCAGTCCCGTAGTTCAGCAATGACTTTCTGCTCCGAGGAAAGTGCCGCTTTGACAGTTTCAGCCTCTTGACGTGCCTTTACTTCAGCTTGTCGCCGCATTGCCATTTCCGTTTGCTGACGCTCACGGTTAAGCCAGATGGTGTATTCAGTAGGCAATTTCGCCAGTTGTTCCTGGACTTCCGGCCAGCTACTGAATTCCCGATTCGCTGGCTGTAATTCCATCAGTAGCCAGCCAAATGGCAGCATTTCGGTTTTGGCTTGGGTATTGCTGGCCGCCAACCACCAACTGGTCCCCGTCGGGCGATTTTCGGAGCGCATCTTGCCGGTATCGCTGTCCTTACCCAGCAGAATCTTGATCGAACGTACACGATCCAGCGTGACCGATTCCGCGCCACTGTGCCGTCCGACTCGCAATAAAAACACTTGATGGTTATCGATTCGCTGATTAATCGGGCCATTGAGTAATTGCTTGATTGCTGTTACCCAATGGGTGTTTAAATAACCACGCTCCTGCATTTGTTCCAATTCCATTTCCAGTTGTGGGCGATAGAAACGATTACAGGCGGCGGCTATTTGCTGGGCGTCCCAGCGCAAGGGCAATGCCGACAAGCGATTGCGACTATCGTTGACACCATCCACACACTGTATTGTCAACTGTCCGGCAAATACCCGGAAACGGGCGGCGGGTATACACTCCAACAGTTGATAGAGGTCACCTTTCTCCGCCAGACTTTTCTCTGAATTTTCGCCCGGCTTCGATGCCTTGCGGCGGCGATTGACCGCGAAGCGCAATTCGCTACCTACGCCTTCAGTTTCCAGAAAAGAAGAATCAGTCAATTGCACCAAGCGCATTGGGTCCTGCTCGAATTCACGATATTGAAACAATCGTTGCTGCAAATCTAAATTCTTTTCCTGACCTTGCAAGGTTTTCCCATTGTTGATTCCATCGAGCAACGCGGTGCGAATCGCACCTTTCAAACTGCTACCGGGTAAAATTGGAGCGCCACTGACAGGATTAAAAAAGGTGCGCCCGATAGCCAGCTTGTTGACCAATTGCGAACCATCGCCCTCAGTCTGGACAGTTTTTCCTACGCGGCCTTCATAAAACTCTACCAGCTTGGGAACCGCCGGGACGCGCCGCTTGGCGACCGTCATCAAGGCTTGCCGGCGTTGATAAAAGAAGGCTTGCACCTCTTGCAGCATTCTCTTGTTATTCGGGTTGCCGACGATCCGCAATAGCTCCCGCCGATCTTGATCGGTCAACACTTTTTGCGCTGCGCCCGGCTCGAATTCATACAGAGTGCTGTTCTCGATCACATAGTTAGTGGGATCGTAGTCCTCGCCACAACCAACATGAACGGGCGACAGCGTCGAGATCGCCAATCGCCAAGATTTCAGAAAGCTCATGGTTGCCCCTCCTCGTCGGGCAAGTGAACGCCAATCACCGGCGCGTATCCCTGATGAACGGTTTCGGGAATGGCGCGGGACAGTCGACCGTCGCCGCCCAGCCCTTGGCCGACATGGTGGGTTTCCACATACCGGGCCGGTTTCAGTACCGCGCCGGCGGCGGCCAGCAAGATCGGGGTTTTGAAGGGCTGACCGCTTTGCACGGCGGCGTCCCCATGCCGACCAAAACGGGTAAACGGTTGATAACGGCTGGCGTGAGACAGGAACCCGCAACCTTGCGGCGCACATGGAGCCAACGTCAGGTAGGCATTGGCGTTGGCTTGCGTGGTCAGGTTGGCAGCGGCGTTCTCTTCGACCGCGAACTTGCCCAGCCCGATGCTGGCGTCGCGGCCAAAACCGGTCGTCCCCATGCTCTCAAACAGATCCCGCAATTCCGTCACGCCCACCCGCGCCGGATCGAAAACGACATGAAGATCCAGCATCAGTCCCGGCGCGAAACCCATTTGCATCATGGTGTAGGGCGCGAATCCGCCCTCGCCGGTGGTTCCGGTCAAGCGATTGATGCTGTTGTGCGGCTGCGGCCAGGTTTCCTGCACGGCGAAGTCGGGATTACCGGTGACTTGCTGGTCGGAGCAAGCCGCCAGCAGCCACGATCTCAGCGGTTGCGCCAGGGTGGAACGGGGTATCCAAACCTGCTTTTTCAGCCGCTTGCGGTCGGCGTCCGTCGGTTGTTCAAACTCGCTGAGCGGTAGCGTCGGGCGCGGCAGATAACCAGCGGGCAGAGCGTTGGCGATGACCGCGAACGGCCGGTTTTCCAGATACCCGTCGAGCAGCTCCCGCAACCGCGCCTCGCCCGCACAATGGCGAATCGTCCAGCACAACTGCCCGAACAGCGTATCGCCGAGCGGTGGCGTGCCGAACGGCGAGAGCGGGCGAATCCGCAACGTGATCATGTCCATGATGGCGCTCCAGGTGGAGGATGGCTCAGGGCTGCGCCTGCTCCAGCCGTGCTTGCAGGTTGTCCCCATCGAGCGCTAGCCTGCGGAAACGCAGCTTGCCGTAGCCTCGCGAACCGGAACCGCCCAGTCCACCTAGCTCCAGCAGGCGCAGTCCGACCAGGACGGTGTCGAGCAAGTCCTCGTCGTCGTGGACCTTAAGGGTCAACTGGAAGTCGAACACCGCGCTCGCCGGCACCCGTTCGGTATTGCGGGGATCTTTCGCTACACCTTGGATGCGGTCGATTGTGTTTTCCATCTTGGTCTCGGTCAGCAGCAGATTTTTCCGACCCATCTCCGCCACCCATTCTGGCTTAAGACTGCAATCCCAGAACGCCAGTCGGGTCGGGCCGATTTCCGCTACCAACCGTTCATCCTGGTTGCTGCCTTCAGGAGCGCCGCCGAACAGTTTGAGAATATTTTTCCCCGGCTCGATTTGGTCGTGGGCCAGTCGGTCGATGTGACCGAAACCGAGTGGCTTGCCATCGGTGAAGGCGACCACACCAGCCCGCCATTCCAGCAGGCTGCGCATTTTGCCCTTGAGGCTGGAGCCAGGGATGTAGGGTTCCTGGGTAATGGGATTCTTGATCACCGGGTTGTCGGTGCCACCGATGTGCATTTCGTTATTACCGCTGCCGATGTGCAGGCCGCTCAACAACTCGATTTCACCGGTGATTTTAGCGATGCGGGTCAGTTTCATGTCGGACATCCCTGGTTATTTGTCGGTTGGGCGCAACTCTTTGTAAAAACCTAGAAACGCCTCGAAAAACAGCTTGCAAAGACGCAACGTATCCGGGTTTTTCACCTGTCTGAGGCTATCGCCAATCAGTTTGACGAAGTTGGCATCCACCAGCTTGCGGCCCCTGGCATAGGCGACCTTGGCGTTGAGCATGAGAATGAAGGGCAGACATTCAGCAAAACGCTCGGTCTTTTCCGCTTCCTGGTTCACCTTGGTTTCCCACAGGCACAGCTCGTCGTAGAACTTGCGGATCTGGCTGGGCTTGTTGGCGTTGCGGTTCTCGGCGATGGTTTCCGCAACCTGGCGGGCCACGCCGTTGAACAGATCGGCGTCCAGCGGCGCGAACACGATTTTGCTGGTCGCGAGGGTTGGCTCGTCCCGGTTGCGGTCGCGGTAATCGCCGCCGGAGCCGCCTCGGGAATCGCGGGGCGCGGAACTCCGGGTGCTTACTGTCGCGGAGGGTCGGTTTGGATTTCCATGGCGATGGTCTTGCATGGTGCGGTTCTCCCTTCAATCCCGTTGTTGGTAGAGGTAAGTAAACAGGGCAATTTTGTAGGCTCCAGCGAAACGCTCGATGCCGGCGGCAATAATCGCGGCGATTTCCTGTTGCTTGCGTCGGTGGGCGGCTTCATCCATGCCTTTCTGCCGTTCCAGAAACCGGCGGGTGCGATAGGCAAACCGGGAATGCCACAGCGCGTTCTCGGGGTTGATCTCCCGTTGACCGCGTTGCCCGGTGCGACCGGAACGCAGATTCTCGGCCATGTCAATCAAGTGCAGCAGGCCATAGAGATAACCGGTGCTGAGTTTCAGGTCGTGAGCCAGTCGTTCCAATTCATCACACCCCTTGAGCAGTTCGGCAAAGACATTCCAACCGACGGTCTGGCCGAAGCAGCAAACCGCATTCTTGAGCGCCGGAGCCAGCAGCGAGTCGGTTTCATGGCCTTTGGCGTGTTCCAGTGCGTCCTCGGCCAGTTCGCCCAAGGCCCGAATGGGTAACCCCGGCTTGGTCATCGTCAATCCCGCTGAAAAGGTGATGCCGGGATTGCCGGCCACATAGCGGGCGAACTCCTGCCGCATCCGCGCCGCCAACTGGATTTGCGAATGCCACGGCCCGATTAGAAAGAAATCATCGCCGCCAGCGAACACGGTGTAGGTATTGCGAAACTCGGGCTGACTCTGACACAACGCTGGCAGGTAAACGGCAAAAAAAGCGTTGAGTTGCCGGGACAGCGCCGCCATCCGGGCGAAAGTGGGTTCGCTCAAGCCACGCTGAAAAATTGCCCCCAAGTTGTCCACGTCGCCCTTGAGCGTCATCAGCGCCTCCACGCCGACCCAGCGTTGCCGTTCGTTCAACCATCGATCTTCGCAGGCCAGATGATTGAGGGTCTTTGGCTCACCAGGATGTGGGTCAAAATCGGCCTTGTCCCCCAGGTGCGGGTACTTGTCGCTATCCCAACTATTCTCGCCCTCGAACCGGGGAATGTAGCCGTTGATGGCGCGGCGGGCGCAGCCATTCCACAGTGGCTGATCCAGCGTGTCTGGCATCGAGATATCCCAACAGCGCCGTAAATTGCCGTTGCGGGCTTCCGGACCAAACCAGCCGGTTCCGCTGGCGTCATCGGTAAAGCTGATGAAATAGCCAAAAATCGGCGTCGTCAGCGTTTTGCCGCCCAATCCGTTGCGGGTGACCAGAATGCGGTCATGGCTGGTGAGGTAGTTGCCGATGGCTATCTGATCGGCGGCCAGCGCACAGACCCCCACCTTTGGAGGAATTTCACGGGTGGCAGGCGAACGGCCATCGATCTTGCACTCGCCAAGAGGGCCAAATTGCTTCAGGTAGCCCTCGAACAGCGGCGCGGGCGCATTCATCCCACACAGATCAAAACGGCGTAGCTTGATTTCCTCCAGCCGCTCAAACAACCGTTTAGTCAATGCCCTAAACGGTCGCTTCTTGTCGGAACCTTTCAGGAAATCGTTGCAGCACGCCGGTTCCCACGCCAAACCGATGCCAGACTGCCCCCAAGTTTGCTCCAGAAACCAGGAGTCCAGTTTCTTTTGCACTTCAGCCAGTTTTTCAATCACTTCCGGCGTATTCGGAGCGACGATCAAAAATTTTCCGGCGGCGTTGGTGATCTGGCTGGTCCCCGGCAGATCGAGTATTTCCAGCACCCGCAGCGCCGCGCATTCGCTCAGCAGCGAGACGTAAAACGAACGGCCGCGTAACAGCTTGGCGACCCGCTTCTGCGTCTCGCCGCCAGTGGCGAAGATGAAATCCTGAATGCCGAAGCAGTCGCCCTGAATCAACAGGAATTTCTGTTCATTCCAGTCGGTGCGGTCAGCCAAGGCGCGGCGGACGGTTTCCGGGTCATGGCCTTGATCGTGGTGATAGCGCCATAATGCGACCGCCAACGCCGCGACCGCCTTGGAATGGTCGTACAGCGACACGTCGGGCTTGACATTGAACGCGGTGGCCGAGGGGATGGCGGCGGCGTAACAGGCCCACAGGGTCTCGAAGTGGTCCAGCCACAGCGGCAGGGCGTCCCGGTGCGTGGCGGGAATCTCGGCCAACGCCTGCTCGAACCCTTCCCACAACCGGGCGTATTCCTGTCGTGCATGGTCCTTGTCGTCCTGTTCGTAGCCGGCGGCGGGGACCGGAAACAAGGCGGCTGGAGTCATCGGTTCCAGCCGGTAGCGAAGCTGGAACACCGTCGGCTCCTTGCCGTCGTCCAGCCGGATTTGTTCGAACAGCGTCAGCAGGCGCGCGGTGTAGTGATTTTTCTTGGTGGGCGTTCTTTCGTCGGGCGCGGTGTTGTACTTCTCGAACTCGCTGCGCTCAAAACCGGACGCCACTCGGTTGGCGGTGGCGATGAGCCATTGCAGGTATGTTTCCGGGCGATGGTGGCGGGCGGCGGCGTTGATCAGGGAATCGTCGACGACGGTTCCAAACGGGGCGGTTTCGGTTTCGCCGCGCACTGGGGGCAGCCAAGGCTCGATTCGATCAAAAGCCAACGCGGTGTAAGCGGCGTGCTTGTGGGAGAACCAGCCGCGATCCTGGGGATGAGTTTGATGATAGGGACTGTACTGGTGGATGTTCTTTTCCAGCGTGGCCGAATCCACCGCCAAACCGGCGCGTTCGGCCAGTTTGCCGAGATCGTGGAGCAGACCGGCCAAGGCGACCCGACAGGAAGCTCGTAGCCGCTGTTCGTCGTCATGCGTGGTTGGCTTGCCAGAGAAGACGGTCATGTCATCAAATCCTTAGAGTTCGACTTCAAACAACCGGCGCGGCAGGCCGGATTGCCGGATGATGGATTGCAAGGTACCGATGCGTACTTCGGCGCGATCGGGCACGGGTACGGTGATCGTGCCGTCAGGCGTCATCTTCTGCATCACGATATGGCTACCACGCCGCCTGACTTCGGCGAAACCGTGACCTCGCAAAATCGCGCAAACCGCTTCACCCGACAGTACCCGCAACTTGCCCACCGGTCACCTCGATCTGCGTGATGTAAATTTCCCCGGAAAGCCGTTGCCGTACTTCTTGGGGGGACGCGCATTCCAGAAACAGCTCAACGGCTTCTTGCAGGTTGTTCCGCGCCGCGGGGATGTCATCCCCTTGACTGGCAATATCCAATTCCGGGCACAGGGCCACATAGCCCGTTCCTTCTCGTTCGATGATGGCGGTGAGTTTCATGGTTCGATGCTCCAGCTTAATGGGTCCAAAGTCGTTGGGGTTATAACACCCCGCGGCAATCGCTGTCCCCCCCGGCCAGCTTGCCGTCTCACGGCTCCTCCAGACCGGCGAACCGAATCCGCCGCGGGTCCAGCCGCAGCGCGTAGCGCGAGCGGGGACGCCGGCCATCGCCCTGAATGAGGTACGGACGCGCGCCGGGCAAGCCGAGCGCCCGAACCAGTTCGCGTTTCAGCTTGCTGGTGCGCTGCTCGAAATAATGTTGCAAATCCTCCGGCTGGTCCGTGTTCAGGGCCTTGACGGCGCGTTCGCAGTCGCTCGACAGTTCGTCGCCCAGCGCGCGGTACTCGACCAGAAACGCGCCGAAGTCGGCTTCGGTATGGTGGATGGGAGGCAAACCCGCCAGCGCCCGCCGGGCGAACCAGGCCAGCCAGGCGAAGCTGATCGGGGTCAGCCGCAGCACGGTTTCGCCGCAGCGCGCCCGGCAGGTCGCGGCGTCCAGCGTCAGGCTCGGCGCGGCCAGGTTGCGCTGGGCCTGGCGCACCACGTCGCTGAAGCTGGCGCCGTCGCGCAGCAGCGTCTCCTGCAAGCCGTCGCGCAGCCGCACGAAGGGAATGTCGGCCAGGATCACCGTGGCGGCGCTGGCGTCCAGCGGGCGTTGATCGGGGCCATTGCTGAAAATCACCCTGGGCACGGGGGCGGGGTAGAAAAAATTCGGGTTGGATTCAAACGGACTGGACACCAGGACGTGCGACAGTCGGTCCTGCGGCCGGCCGAACAGCGACAGCGCGTAACCCAGATAGAAGCCCATGGTCTTGCGCCCGCCGGCGATGGAGGCATGAACCGCGCTGTCCGGGTCGGCGGTCAGTTCGCGCACCTGGTGAGTGATGGCGTCGGCGATGGCCTCGTTGTCGTCCGGGGTGCGGATGTCCTCCAGCAGGCGCCCGTCGGCGGCGCGCAAAATATGCAGGGAATCGAGGGTAAAACGGATTTCCGGCAGACCGTAGTCCTGGCGCAGCCGGCGGAACCAGCCGGGTTCATCGCCGAGCAGGGTCAGTCGCGCCCGTTCCGCCCCTTCGACGGTGGTCAGCAGATGGATTTCCGTGGGGACAAACCGCGGTTCGCCCGGCGCCGTCAGGGCGTACAGGGTCTCGGTGACGATCTGCGGCGACAAACCGGCGACGCAGAGCAGGATGCGGCGGGGATAACTTTCCGGGTTCATGGCGACGTCCTCCGTTCAGCATAGTGCAAACGCCACCACGCTAAACCCGGTGCGGGCAAAAATCCGGTCCGGCAAGCTTGCCGCTCAGTCCAGCGCCAACCGATAGCCGCCCAGCCCCATCACCGCGCCCTTGCCGGCGTGAGTCCATTGCCCGAGCCACAAGTACGGCCAGAACGGTTCCAGCCCGGCGCCGGCCAGGTCGATCTCCCCGACCAGCCCGCCCATCGGCACCGGAGACTGCTGGCGAGAGGAATAACGGCTCCAGTCGCGCCAGCGCAACCGCGCCGCCGCCAGCGGCACGGCGTCCGCCGCCCGCGCCAGGGCGGCGAAGTCGACGTCCAGGGCCGTATCGGTGTGAAAGGCGATCAGCAGCGAGATGCGCCGCAGCAGGCTGCCGAACAGGTGGGTGAAGCGAAACGCCTCCGGGGTGACGCGGTCGTTGGTCACCGCCAGCCGCAGCGGGGTTTCGAAGATCGCGGTGAGCCGGTCCGGGACCGGCGGCGGTTCGGGAATCCGGGGCGGCGCGGGCGTCAGCGGCTCCCCCGGTTCGTGGACGTGGGTCCAGCCCTGGTCTGTCTCCTGCTCCACCGCCATCAGCGTCAGCCGGCCCCGGTCGGTGCCCAGCCCGCGTTCGGCCGCCCGACCGAGGGCGTGGAGCACGTAGGCCAGATAACGATTCCCGTGGCCAAACAGGGTCAGGTCGAGGATGGTTTCTTCACCCGCCGCCAGCGGCCGCCGGGTGTCGGCGGGCGGGCGCAGCAGGAAAGGATGCGGGGCCGCCGGGTATTTGCGCAGCAGGGGGATGGACGGATCGGGCGGCGTCTCGAACAGGTAGGGGTAAGCGCACGACCGGTACAACAGGCAGTGCGGGCAGTGCGGTTCGCGGGTGACGCACACCAGGCGCTTGAGGGCGTGGCCGAACGCGCCGCGCCAGGCGGAGCCGGCGTAGGCCGGCAGGCGTAGATCGTCCACGGCGCGGAAGGTCAGCCGGTAGCGGGCCAGCGGCAGGATCGGGACGGCGGACATAGCTTATTCCCTATGGGTAATCCGGCCTCGTCCCGCCCAGCCAACCTTTGGCCGAATGCCCGGTGGCGGCGCCGGTGATACGCCATTCGGGGCGGGGGCGCGGATCTGGCAAGCCGCTAGCGGCGCGCAACCGAAGGCGGCGCGGACGGCAGCAGCGCTTCGACCAGGGGATGAAACTCGGCCACGTCCACCGGCTTGCGGACCAGCGCCCGAATGCCCAGGGCGCGCACCTGTTCGGCGGTGAAGGCTTCCTGATAGCCGGTGTACAGAATCACCGGCAGATCGGGGCGGCGTTGCAGGAGGATCTGGGCCAGTTCCAGTCCGGTCAGCCGGGGCATGGTCTGATCGAGTATCGCCAGATCGAAGGCGCTCGGGTCGCGGGCGAAGGCGTCGCGGGCCTCCGGGCTGCTGGTGAACGCCGCGACTGCCAGGCCCCATTCTTCCAGCAGATCCTGCATGAACTCCGCCACCGTGGGTTCGTCGTCCACCAGCAGCACCCGGCCCCACAAGCCCCGCCGTTCGGCGGTGTCCGTCGCCGCTTCGGCGGCCGCGCCCATCGGTTCGACCGAAGCGGCCAGCGAAGGGAACAGCACCCGGAACGCGGTGCCCGTTCCCGGCGCGGTCTCCACCAGCAGATGTCCGCCGTATTCGTGGACGATGCCATGCACCATGGACAACCCCATGCCGCTGCCCTTACCGACCTCCTTGGTGGTGTAAAAGGGCTCGAACATGCGTTCCAGCACCTCGGGGGCGATGCCCGGCCCGGTATCGGCAACGGTCAGTTCGACGAACCGGCCCGACACCGCTTTCCGACAGGAGGCGCAGACCGCGCTGCCGTGCTCCGCCAGGCGCAGGCCGAGCCGGAGGGTTCCCTTTCCCGCCATGGCGTCCCGGGCGTTGAGGCACAGGTTCATCACCACCTGCTCCACCTGCACCGGGTCCAGCAGCGCCGGCGGCAGCGCCGGCTCCAGGTCGGTATGGATCTCGATGCTGGATGGCAGGCTGGCGCCCAGCAGCTTGACCGCTTCCTCGACCAGAGGCGCCAGCGCCAGGGACCGGGGCTCGCCCCGCTGGCCGCGACTGAAGGTCAGCATCTGCTGGATCAGGGCCCGGGCTCGCTGGCCGGACTGGTGGGTCCGCTCCAGATAGCGGGTCAGCTTGGCGTCGCCCAGCCGCTCCACCCGTTCCATGACCAGCACCACGTAGCCCATGATGCTGGTGAGGATGTTGTTAAAATCGTGGGCGAAGCCGCCGGTGAGATGGCCGATGGCCTCCATCTTCTGCGCCTGGCGCAGTTGCGTTTCCAGCCGGGTGCGTTCCGCCTCGGCCTGGCGCCGCTCGCCGATGTCCCGCAGATAACCGATATAGATCGGCCCGTCCACTCCCTGGGCCACGGCGATGGCCAGTTCGGCGGGAAACTCCGAGCCGTCCGCCCGGAGGGCGTTCACCTCGATGCGCTGGCCCAGATAGGGACCCTCGCCGGTGGTCAGATGGTGGGCCAGTCCCTGGTGGTGGGCCGCGCGGTATCGTTCCGGAATGATCGCGTCCGCCAGCGACCGACCCAGCACCTCGGCGCGCCGGTAGCCGAAGCAGCGCTCGGCGGCGGGATTGAATTCGATCGCGCGGCCCTCGGCGTCCATGCCGATGATGCAGTCCAGGGCCGCCTCGACCACCGCCCGCAGCCGGTCCTCGCTCTTGCGCAGGGCCTCCTCCCGCTCCTTGCGCTCGGTGATCTCGCGGGTGAAGGCGAGGATGCGCTCCACGCCCCCGATGGTGGCGCGCTTGATCCGGACCTCGTCCCAGTGCAGGCTGCCGTCCTTGTTGCGGCGATGCCATTCGATCTGCACCGGACCGACGGTCTTGGCCCGCTCGATCCAGCGGACCGCTTCCTCCAGGGTGTAGGGCGGCACGCCGGAACTGAGATCCCCGACGTTGAGTTTCCGCATCTCTTCGCAGGTATAGCCATACAGCGCGCAGGCTTTGGGGTTGACGTCCACGATGGCGCCGGTGTCGAAATCGTGGACGAAGATGGCGTCCTCGGAGGCTTCGAAAATGGCCCGGTAGCTGTTCTCGGATTGCCGTCGCGCCGTCTCGGCGGAGAGCCGTTCCAACTCGGTGGTGGCGCGCACCGAGAAGATGCGCAGCATGGCCTCGGTAAATTCCGGGTCCGGCAGTGGCCCGCGACGCAGCACGGCGAGCAGGCCGATGGCCTTCCCTGTCGAGTCGAACAGGGGATAGCCGGCGTAGCTGTCCATGCCCAGCTCGATCAGCAGCGCCTCGCCTGGAAACTGGCGAGTGACGTCGGCCGGGATGTAGCGGAAGGTTTGGCCGACGACATGCTCGCAGGGCGACCCGGCCAGCTCGTATTCCATCGGTTCCATCAGTTGTCCGTCGCACCACACGGCGAGCGTTTGCAGCCGGCCCGGACAACCCGCCTTGGGCGTGCTGAAAAAGACCAGATCGGCATCCAGGCTTTCGGCCAGGTGCCGCACGATCTCGGCGAAGACGCCGGGGCCGGTGACGGCCGAAATGCCCAGCGCCACCTTGCGCAACGCGGTTTCGGTCCGCTTGCGTTCGGTGATGTCGGTGGAGAAGCCGCACACCGCGTAGGTCGCGCCATCGCGGTCGCGCAGGGGGAACTTGAGGGAAAGAAAGGTATGCTCGCCGTCCCGGAGCAGCGCCGTTTCCTCGAACTCGATGGCGGCATCCGCCGCCAGCACCTCCAGATCGTTGCGACGGTGGGCCGCGGCGATGGCCGGGGGGAAGAACGCATCGCTCGTCTGGCCGAGGACGGCGGACTCTTCCAGGCCGAAGATCCGCAAGAATCGCTGATTCACGAACAGGTGGCGGCCGTCTCGATCCTTGACGTAAACCACCGCGGTGGCGTGGTCCAGAATCTGCCGCAGGCGAGCCTCGCTGTCGCGCAGGGCGTCGTTGGGACCAGGGACCGATTCCGAACGAGTCATGGCGGGTCAGCGAGGGTTCGGCACGAATCGATAGCCCAGGCCGCGCACGGTACACAAGCTGCGAGGCTGGTCCGGGTTGGGTTCGATCTTGCGGCGCAACCGGGCAATGCGGATATCGAGGCTGCGGTCGCCGGGGTCCCATTCCCGGTTCTGGGTCAGCAGCATGAGCTGGTCGCGGGTCAGCGGGCGGTTGGGCCGTTCGGCGAACACCCGCAGCAGTTCGAACTCCAGGCGGGAGAGCGGAATCTCCGCGCCATCGCCGCCGAACAGTTGCCGGGAGTCCAGATCCAGCAGGCAGGCGCCCACCGGAACCCGGCGCGTCGTTTCGGTTGGCGGGGTAGATTCCGGTTTGGCCGCGGGCGTCTCCACCGCGCCGTTGGAACGGGAGTATCGGCGCAGCACGCTTTTCAAGCGCGCCCGCAGTTCGCGGGGATCGAAAGGTTTGGCCAGATAATCATCGGCTCCCACCTCCAGCCCCACGATCCGGTCCACCGTTTCGCCGGCGCCCGACACCATGATGATGCCGATGTCGCGGTTCTCCCGCAGCCAGCGAGCCAGCGTCAGGCCATCTTCGCCAGGCAGGTTCACGTCCAGCAGCGCCACCGCCGGGGTCCGTTCGGCGAGCAAGGCCCGCGCCGCCGCGCCGCTGTCGGCCGCCAGCACCTGGTAACCATGCTCCTCCAGGTATTCCTGGAGGAACTCCCGGATTTCGGGGTCGTCATCGACGACCAGAACGCTGATCGTGTCTGGCATGTCCCGTCCTGCCTGCGTTGCTGGAAAGTCCGGAGGCATCATCGCGCCGACAATGATCGTTTTCAAGCCGGGACAGACCTGATTCATCCAGGATTGCCGTCGGATACGAGCCATCCTTTATTGAAATCGTGGATTATTTGGACTACATTTTTTTGAAAAGTAACGGCCCAATTGAGGCCGAAACCTGGCACAAGAAAATATAAGGACAGAAAGTCGCGGATCCTGGAGTCAGGACAGCCGGACTGCCGAGCGCGACACCGTCGAGGTCGCGAGGGGTGGTTCGGCTTGTTTTTTTGCGGATTCACGAACGCGGCAAGCTTTCGCTAGCTCCCTGATTTTTTATTGGAAGCTGCGAGCCCAGAGATTCAACCAAGCCTGTGGGGTAAGGAGAGGCAATGCGTATCCTCCTCGTTGATGATCACACCTTGTTCCGCGAAGCGCTGCTGCACGTCCTCAGACGATTTGATAGCACGGCTGTGGTGATCGAGGCATCGACCGCCAGGGAAGCCCTCCACCTGGTTGCCCACTATCACGATCTGGATCTGATTTTGTTGGACCTGGCCCTGCCGGGCTCGAGTGGCCTGACCGCCCTGCCCGAACTCCATGCGCTGAGACCTGCCGTGCCTCTGGTCATACTGTCCGCTTCCGAAGAGCCCACCGCCGTTCGTCAGGCCCTGGAAGGGGGCGCGATGGGATACATTCCGAAGTCGTCCAGCAGTCACGAGATGATCACGGCTTTACATCTGGTACTGGTGGGGGAGGTGTACGTTCCGCCCGCGCTGCTGGCGGCCCTGGAAGCGCTGGAAACTTCATCAGTCCAGGGCGCGACGCCAGCCACCGAGGAGCGGGTTGTCGACGGATTGACTCTCCGGCAGGTAGAGGTGCTGCGCCTGATGGGACAGGGTTTGTCCAACAAGGGGATTTGCCGGCGTCTGAATTTGGCGGAAGGGACGGTGAAACTGCACGTCACCGCCATTCTGCGGACGTTGAATACCTGCAATCGCACCCAGGCGGTGATCGAGGCCGCGCGCCGGGGTTTGATACCCGCCGCCGATCCAGGGGATTAATTCATCAGCGGCGCGCGTTCGTGCGCGCGGATCAGGTGGCGCACGGCGCCGCGCAGTTTGGCGGGCTGTACCGGCTTGTGGAGCAGGGGATAACCGCTGGCTTCCGCCTCGCGCAGATGGTCGGGAGCGGTATCGCCGGTAATGACCAGGGCCGGCACGTAGCGGCGCAGGTTTTTTTGCAGGATCGCCACCGCTTCCAGACCGGAGAGTTCCCCACCCAGACGGTAATCCACGATCAGTAATTCGGGGGACAGGGCGCTGGTTTCCAGCTTTTCCTGCGCTTCTTCCAGCGAAGCGGCCTTGATGACGGCGCAGCCCCACCGCCCCAGCAACCCGCTCATGGCTTCCAGCACGGCGTTATCGTCGTCCAGCACCAGGATTCGGTGACCTTGCAGTTCCCTGCCGGGAATCATAACCGGTGGGGGCAAGGCGCGATGGGCGGATTCCTGGGCGGCGGGCAGGGCGATGGCAAAACAGGAACCTTGCCCCAGGCGCGAGCGAACCGTGACTTGATGCCCCAGCAAGGCGGCCAGCCGCTTGACGATGGCCAAACCCAGGCCCAGTCCCTGATGACGGTCCCGCTCGGGATTACCCAGCTGATGAAATTCCAAAAAGATGTTGTCCAGCTGATCCTCGGGGATGCCGGAGCCGGTGTCGTGAACCTCGATGCGGAGCTGGCCGCCGCTGCGGCGAATCCCGACCAGCACCCGGCCATTGCTGGTATAACGCAAGGCGTTGATGAGTAAATTTCTCAGCAGACGTTCCAGCATGGCGGGGTCGCTTTGCCCGATCACCCGGCTGAATCGCACCCGCAAGCGGTTGCCGGTTTCCCGAGCGAGCGGTTGACACTCGGTTTCCAGACGCTTGAACAACTCGGCCATGGCCACCGGCCCGACGTGGGGACGGACCAGGCCGGCGTCCAGCTTGGAAATATCCAGCAGCGCATCGAGCATGCTGTCGATGGCCTCGATGGAATCCTCGATCTGCTCGATCAGCGGCTCGGTTTCAGGATCGCGGACCCGATCCGCCAGGTTGGCGAAAAAGAGACCCAGGGCATGGATAGGCTGGCGCAAATCGTGGCTGGCGGTCGCCAGAAACCGGGTTTTCGCCGCATTGGCCTGCTCTGCTTCCTGGCGGGCCAGATCGAGCGCCTCTTCGCGGTGCTTGAGTTCGCTGATGTCGGTATAGGTCAGCACCCGGCTGCCGTCTGGCAAGGTGTTTTGCCGGATCTCGATGATGGCGCCATCCGCGTGCCGGTACTCCATTTGTCCCAGTTTAAGCCGCGTCAACGGCGGGTCGGCGGCGCTCAGGATCGTATCGAGTGTCTGGCCGGATTCAATCCGTTGGTTGCCGAGTCCGAGCAAATCCACGAAATTCTGGTTCCACATCCGCAACCGATTCTCCCGGTCAATCAGGCTGATACCCTGTTGGATGTGCTGCAAGGTAGTTTCCAGCAAAATCGATTTCTCTTCCGTCTCCCGCCGCAGGGCGGCGTTTTCGAAGCGAAGCTGCAAGGAATGACTGAGGGTTTTGTAGACATTTCGAGCATAGAACAAGCTGGCCACCAGATTCAGGCTCACCAGCAAGGCGATCTCGGCGCCGATCAACCCACCTCGAAGCAGCAATACGATGATCAGGGATGACAATACCAGCACCGAAGCAAAATAGGCGGGTGGGTAAGATACCACGGCCATCAGGGCCTGCGCATTCAATGCGACCAGGATAACGGTGATGATAATCAAGGTTAAGGGTTGCCCTGGTTCCAGGAACAGGAAAGGCACGGTTCCCCAGGTCAACCCAAAAATCCAGGACAAGATGGCCGCCGCTATTCCCCAATCGATCCCCGAGGTGGGCTGACGTTGTCGGTAGGCATGCATCAGAAACCACCTCGCCGCTGTTAACCCATAGACGACAGCTAGCCAGGCGAGTAGATGATGATGAGGACTTACGTTCCAGAGCAGAAAAACAAATACCGTGCTGGAAACAATATGGACAATAATAGCGATGGGTACCGAGCGAAATAATGTATCGATCAGCTCGGACTGAATTTCGGCATGGGTGACAGAGGCGCTTGGATTCATGGCGTGCTGGTATGCTGGGACCTCTGAAAATATTATGGAGTCGCTGAAAATTGAGGTTTAATTATCGAAGAGGAGCATCAACGCCTGGATTGGGATCGGAACTGCGATCCGACCGATCCGGTCTATATTCTCCCGGATGTCGATCCGGTCTTCGGTGAAGAGAATTAAAATAAAATTGAAATAAAGGCGGACGATTATACTCGGACATGGGAGATTCGGGCGCTCGAACCAGCCGATCAATTTGGCCGATCCAACGTTTCATTTCATTCAATTCTTCTGGTGAAGCGCGCATCGTTTCTGTATAACGAGAATCACGAGTCAGATTTTGTATGTTGGCGACTATCAACATGGGTCTCCAAAAGTTTTTCCTGGAGGCGATACGGACACGCCCATCCAAAACTGTACTACGAGTATCGCCATTTGGCCAAACCATCATAACCCACTCGGTACCTTCCGCCCCGGCGGTAACAAACTCCGTATCTACTTGGAATACCCCTCTTACTCTAACAAACAGCTCGCCGACAAACGCGAATACCGAGCCGATCCGGACGCGACTGTTGGATCTGAGATATAGCTGCGATCCATTGGGAAAACGGATTGCGGCGGCTGCTCCAGGACCGATCCACACTTCATCGCCGATGTGCAGACGCATGTTGGGCATGGCGTCCAGACGCATCTCACGGCGCAGGATTCTGACTTCCTGAAATTCCTGGGCGGTGGCTGTTCGGAATTGCGCGATGCCTGTCGACCGATCTTCCACCAGGATACCATTAAGAATAGGGGAGGTTTGGTAGCCTTGCCCGGCGATTGGAACCACGCAGCCGATGGGTCCATTCAATAACAAAGTCAGGATAATGAATAGTACAGCTTGACGAAGAACAAGCCCGGTGTTATGTAATACAAAAATCTTTATCGCGATCATTGAAACCATCTCCTGTTCACAGATCCTACGCTCCAATAGGAAACTCCAAAAGCCAATAAATGGTAAACTGTGTTCAAAATAATCAGATAAGCCTGAAAAATATAACTGGCGATTCCAAAATAGAATAGAAAAGCCAAAGTCAGTATCCCTGCCCGGTAAAATGGAGATAAAGCTAAGGTTTTGAGCCTGATCAAACCGCCCAGAAGTCCCAAAGCAATCATGAAGAAAAATTGTCCCCAACCATCGAGTGGTTGTATCACTCGGTTATCCAGGAGCGAACGAACGGCGGCGGAATGGAGATCAACACCATAGCGGTCTCGAGCGGTTAAGCCATATTTGATTGGAAATAGATCATCCTTGCGCTCGATACCTACTAATACGATTTTATCCTTGAAATGACTGAGTAGATCGTGATCAGAAAGCTTAATAATAGATTCATAGGGATATTTGGTTTGAAGATCTTTGAGCAACAAAGGATCAATGATGATGCTGGCCGATAGATCATGTTTCCCGATAACCGGACAGGACGGTTGCTCCCACTGAACTTGATAGATTTCAGAAACGGGGAATTTGTTAATGATTTGCTGGCTGGCAGGGTTGAGAAATTCAATCTCCCGGGCGTTTGGATCGAATGCAATTTCATGTTCTCGAACGGCGGCGTTGATGGTGAGGGCCAGGGAATAGAAAACATGCTGTCGATCATTTTTGACAATCACCAACGGCGCGACTTGTGATGTTCCCCACTTCTTGCCGATGCACAGAAGACCGGATTTAACCCCTGCCTCCTTGAGGGAGTAAATCAGTTTGGGCTGTCCGTCGATTAGGTTGCGGAAACCCACGACGACCGTAGTGTGATGATCACGCGCGCGTGCGACAGCCTTGGCAAATTCTGAATCGTAGGCGGTAGGCTCCTCAAAATATAGATCGAATGCAATAACTTTCGCGCCTGCCAGTGAAAGTCTGTCGATCAGGATCGCATGTTCGCGTCGCCAGTCCCGGCCGAATGGCTTTCCGATCTCTTTCTCAGTTTGATCGTTAATCCCAACAACAACTATCTGGTCGTCGGTCTGCCTTATCGAGAACGTCCCTACTAGCCATATGGCATAGCTTTCAATCCTGAACGTCGGTGGTAGAAAATCGAAAAGCTGAATCCATGATAAAAAGAATATGATAAGGGAAGTAGCAGTCGCCAGGGTAAAAGCGATTCGCCGTAACTTGAGGTTTTTTTCGAGTCGGGCCAGTTCGGCAATATTTCGCTTGAGAGCTTCTTGTATTTGGTGATTGGGAGATTCCTGGTTTTTTTGTTCCAGGGTTTCAATGTTGCGTTGATAGGCTTCCCTGGCGGCTTCGGCTCGGTCGAAAGCGTCTCTCGAAATCGGAAAGTCCAACGGTTTACCGGAGACGATGTTGAATAACAATCCTTCGCTGGCGCGCATGAACAGGATGGGGGCACCGATGTCGCGCTCTCCGGGAAATTCACCCAGCAGTCGATTTCTAGCGTGACTTACCGCGAATTCCACTCGACCACGGGAAGTCCCCTTGAACAGGGAACGATAGAATTCCCGGCTGAATAGAATGGCGGCGTCATCGTAGATCGCGTACTGCATTGCGACCACCGCCGGAATACCCTGCCTGACCAATCGATAAGCCATGCCAGCCATGGGCTTCGTACTTGAAGCCTGGGCACCCTTGCAGGAGTTGAGAAATACCAGTTTCAGCGTGGGATGATTGACGAAGAGGTTGACGAACCGGTTATCGTCGATGGAGACGATATCACCGTCGTCGGAATTCAATTGTAGAAACGCTCGATCATCTTCAAATTCTCCGTGGCCGATGAAGTGAAACAGATGGAAATACTCTTCCAGTAGTGCGTCGCTGATGTGGGTGCAGGTGACTGTTCCTTCCAGAAACGTCAGTTTGATCTGATCGTCCAAACCGGTAAGCGTCTGAAGCAGATTGGCCTTTTCATGAGCGGCATCGAGTTCGGGACTATCGGGAATCGCGACCAGCATCTTGAGAGGCAAGGCCACCTCCAGATTGTCTATCGGCTCGCAAATCTCCAGATATCTGACCAATGGGGATCGTACTGAAGCACCCAGAAAGCATTCCTTGCGTGGCCAATAGAGGAATTCCCAAGGCAAGACAATCAGTTCGGGTGCTTCAATGCGCAAGCGAATCCGAAGTCCCCGGGTTTCCTTGCCCAGGACTTTTCCCGCCGATCGCTCGAAGAGCAGTTCGATTTCGTCGGCGAATACCAGGTTGAAAAGTTGGCGGCCAAGATCGATCAGCCCGGCCTGATCGACATCACGCCTGGCCAGCCGCTCTTGAGATTCCTGGATTTGCCGCTGATGAGAGTCGAGCGAGATGAATCCCCGAACTTCGCCGTCCGGCGAGGCCGCTCGCACCGGGTAGCGGTCTCCAACCCGAGCGTCAATCCAAAGATCGAAGTCGGTGTATCGCATGATGAGGCCGCTACCGGGGGATGCGGCAAAGAGTGAACTTGATGCCTCCCAGCGCTTCGATTTTTGCTCCACTACCTAGGAGGGCGACCTGGCCTTCGCCAGAAATTTGGGCGAAAACCTGGATTTCGGAAATCTGGAATGCCCCGATCTCATCGGTTCCATTCTCCAGAATTTCCTTGATTTGATTGAAGAAGGACTCCATGTTTTTTTTGAGTACGGAGACGCTGACACTGTTTACGACGTTGCCGACCAGTTTGCTACCAATACCTCGCTCTTGCCGCTTGTCCTCCACGACAGCGCCCACCGAACTGATTACCAGAATGGTATCCGAGCTGCTGGTTTCCATCGGTTCCTCCTCGCTCATTTTTTCAGTATTTCCAGGTAGTTGAATTCTTACACCGAGCCGGGCAAATTAACATATCGCTTCGGTCCTATGGCTTTAGTCATATCCACTGATTCGACTATTACATTCTTCGTATCCGGTTGGTCTTTATTTTTAGAAGAGAGCGGCGAACGCTAACTTTCGAGTTATATCTTTTCAGTATGAATGCGTAAAGTCCATTTACGGTAATGGATGATCGTTCTTTGGTATACCTTTTGCCATAGAACTTCAGGTTTATTTAAAAGCACGGGCTTTCGACTTATAGTCAATCATGTGTAAACGATCCCCGGTGGGTGATTGATGTCCCACGAACCGATTGATCTTGGGACAGTGAGTCGAACAGCGACTGATTTGGTAAATAGTCCAGGAGCACCTATGAAATATTTCTCGCAAAGCATGACCTTGATGGGAACGGTGACAAATGTTAATCCCGCGGGTGCGTCCTTTACTCTGCGCTGTCGGAGCGGAGACAGCTTCCTGGTCCAGGCCAGCTCGCAAACGGCATTCGGCGTGCTGCGCAACCTGGATGGCTTGAACCGCGATCGGGTGCCGACGCCACCGAATTTCAATCCAAACGGTGGCATAGCCGAGACCATTCGCAAATATATTCAAACGGATATGCTCGTCATCGTACAGGGAATCAATCTGATTCACGACGAGAAAAAACTATTTCATGCCCGCTCGATTACGTTGATGCACTACGAGAATGGGCGGTACATCTTTGAGGAAGCCCACTGGTGGCTCGCCCAGATTTCCCGCTTGGCCGACGAGTGGCTGGACGATCTGTTCGGCGACCGGCGCACCTACCGGATGGACGATTTCGCCGAGCTTTACCAGACCAATCTGAATATCTTCGGCCTGCCGATGTTGGATAATCAGGTACAAGAGTGCGCCACTTTATCCCGCCTGATCTATGGACTGTCCTCTGCCTATCTGCTGACCGGCAACGAGCGCTATCTCCTGGCCGCCAAGGCGGGGGTCAAATACCAGCGCTATACGTTTCGCAGCCTGAGCCACGATGGCAGAATCTGCTTCTGGAATTTCGGCAAGCGCAAAATCCACGACCGGGGCACCAAGATCGTCGTAGCCTCGGAAAACTCCGACGACCGCGACACGATCCCGCTGTACGAGCAGATTTACGCCCTGGCCGGATTGGCCCAGTACTATCGCATTACCCAGGATTGGGAAGTGTTGGAGGATATCCAGCGCACCGTGCGTGCATTCCAGCAGTTTTATCTGGATTCGCCCGAAAACGGTTTTGGCGGCTTGGGTGGCTATTTCTCGCATATCGATTATGCCACCTTGAAGCCCGATACCGAGGCGCTGGGTGATAATCGGTTGCGCAAGAACTGGAATTCCGTCGGCGATCATATTCCCGCTTATCTGGTCAATGTGATTTTGGCCTTGGATCCACCGCCGCGCGGCGGGTACGGCCGGGACGAGATCGACGAGTTTTTAGACACCTGCCGCACCATTCTGGATACCACCGCGCGGTTGATCCTGCAGAAATTCCCGGATCCGAATCCGGAAGTGCCTTATGTCAACGAGCGCTTCCATGCCAATTGGACACCCGATCAGCAATGGCGCTGGCAGCAAAACCGCGCCATCATCGGGCACGATCTGAAAATCGCCTGGAATCTCACCCGGGTGGCCAATTACTACCGCACGCTTGCCGAAGAAGAGCGCTACCAGAACAAAACCACCAACGCCGAGCAACACGAACTGCTGGCGACCGATTTTCTGAATCTCGCCAAAAAGCTGGGCGACAGCATGGCGATTTACGGCCTCGACCAACTGCGGGGTGGTTGCTTCGACGCGGTCGAGCGCCAGCCGCAAGCCGGCATACCCACCGATTTCACTTGGGGCAACACCAAGGATTTCTGGCAACAGGAACAGGGCATTCTCGCCTATCTGATTCTGTACGGCGCCACCCAGGAATTTCGTTATCTGACGCTGGCCCGCGAAATGGCGGGGTTCTGGAATGCGTTCTTCCTGGACCACGACAACCGGGGCATTTTCTTCCGGGTGAGCGACAACGGCAGCCCGGTTATCGAGGGGTCCTACGGGCAAAAAGGCGGCCACTCCGTTTCAGGCTATCACGTCTTCGAGCTGAATTACCTGGCGCATATTTATACGCGTTCGTTCGTGCGCTCCGCGATGGCCACGGGTGTTAATGATGCCAACTTCTGCCTGTTTTTCTGCCCGGACGCCAAGACCGGGCGCACCACGCTCAATGTCCTGCCCGACTTCTACGCACCCGACACCATCGAAATCGCTGGCATCACGGTGAACGGCGTGCCCCGGGCCAGCTTCTCGCGGGATAACTTTCAGATCGAACTCGACGAGAACGAACTCGGCTCGCCGGTGGTCGTGGAATTCCGTCCGCGGATTCCAAAGAGGCCCGGACCATGACGCTCCGACCCCTGGAAAGCAAAAGGATCGCGGTGCTGGTGGAAAGCCAGTACATCCCCGGCGAGATCGAAGCCTACCGCTACGGCTTCGGGGCCTTGGGGGCGGAAGTGCATTTCATGTCCCGCCTGTGGGGAAACAACAGCCTGACTTTCGTCAGCGAGATCGAGCAAGCCGGTTTCACCCCGCAGACGCTGGAGGTCGGCATCGACTTCCAGAACGTCGATCTCGACGACTACGCCGCCGTCATCATGGCGGCCAACTACACCAGCGTCCGACTGCGGTATTTCGAGCCGCCGCCAGGACAACCGGTCTCGCCGGAGATGACGCGTTTCGCGCCGGCGGTCCAGTTCTTCGCCCGCGCCATGCAAAACCGGCGCATCGTCAAGGGACCGCTGTGCCACGGCCTTTGGATTCTGACGCCGTACCCGGAGTTGCTGAAAGGACGCAAGGTGATCTGCCACGAGGTGGTGCTGGCGGACGTGCTGAACTGCGGCGCGATCTACGTCCCGCGGGACGAGCAAAACGGTGGGGTGGTGGTGGATGGCGACCTGGTGACCGGACACGACTGGCACGTGGTCCAGCCGTTCGTTCAGACGATTGCCCAACGAATTTTGGCGTTAAACGCGGAGGTTTGAACCCATGAGTCGCAAGATTCTGATCGTATTGTCCGAATGGGGTTATTGGGGCGAGGAATTGATCGGTCCGCTGGACGTGTTCGACGCCGCCGGCTACCAATCGGTGTTCGCGACACCGACCGGTCGGCGCCCCGTGGCTATCGGCGTCAGCAAGGACCCCAGCTTTGTCGATCCGCCGCTAGGCCGACCGGTCACCACGCCGGAGATGGCGGCCAAGGTGCAGGCGATCGACGATCCCACCAATCCGCGCCTGAACGATCCGGTCGATCTATCCGCCTGGCTTCCGATGCAGCCTTACTGGAGCGCGCCCGAAGTGTTGCGTCAGTGGGAAGCCTACTACCGGGACGTGGCGCGCGCTCAGGAACAGATTCAGCAATACGACGCCCTGCTGATCGTGGGGGGCAGCGGACCGCTGGTGGATCTCGCCAACAATCACCGGGTTCACGATCTGATTTTCGGCTTCCTGCGCCAGGACAAGCCGGTGGCGGCGGAATGTTACGCCGTGACCTGTCTGGCCTTCGCCCGCGATCTCAACGACCGCAAGAGCATCATCTGGGGCAAGCGGGTCACCGGTCATTGCAAGGAGTACGACTACCTGGACGGAACCGCTTTCATGCAGAGCTACAACCGGTTTCTCGACTTCAACATGGGACCGCCGCCGTATCCGCTGGAATACATCCTGCGCGACGCCACCGGACCGGATGGCGCGTATATCGGCAACGTCGGCAGGGAAACCTCGGTGATCGTGGATTATCCCTTCATCACCGGCCGGTCCACGCCGGACTCCACTCTCACCGGGCAGATGGTGGTGGAGGTTTTGGAGCGGGGACTGCGGCGCTATGGCTGGTGACGCAGTATCGGACGGAGCGGTTGTGATCGGGTAGCCGTTTCCTGACGGCAAGAGGTGACGTTATGTCTCGGAAAACAGGACATCGAAAGCTCCTGGAACAGCTTGAGGCCGATGGGATTCAATACATGTTCGGCAATCCGGGCAGCAGCGAGGAAGGATTACTCGATGAACTCTCGCGCTTCCCGGCCATCGGCTACATTCTGGGGCTGCAGGAGGCGGCGGTCGTTGGGATCGCCGACGGCTACGCCCAGGCGACGCAACGGCCGGCGGTGGTGCAATTGCATTGCAGCGTCGGTCTCGGCAACGCCATCGGCAGCCTCTATCACGCCAAGCGTCGGCGCTCGCCCCTGCTCGTCATCGCGGGCGAGTCCGGCGCCGTCTACGATTCGATGGACGCGCAAATGGCGGCGGATCTGGTCGCCATGGCCCGTCCCGTCACCAAGTACGCAACCCGGGTTATCGATTCCCGCAGTCTGCTCCGTCTGTTGCGGCGTTGCCTCAAGATGACGGCAACGCCGCCGTTCGGCCCCGTCTTTCTCTCTGTGCCCCAGGACATCCTCGACGCGCCCAACGACGAGCCGGTGTTGCCGACCGTCGTTCCGTCCACGCGCGTCGTCCCGGAGCCATCGGCCGTCGCCGCCGCGGCGGCGATGCTGCGCGGCGCGCAAAACCCGCTGATCTTAATGGGTGATGGCGTCGCGCACTCGCAGGCGCAGGCGGAACTCGTGCAACTGGCGGAAGTACTGGGGGCACGCGTGTATGGCGTGATGGCCTCCGAACTGAACATGCCGTGGACGCACCCGCTCTACTGCGGTCTGGTCGGTCACATGTTCGGTCACGCCAGCCAGCGGATCGTCGCCGATGCCGACGTCGTGGTCATCTGCGGCACCTACGTCTTCCCGGAGGTATTCCCGCTGCTGACCAATCCGTTCCGGGCCGACGCCAAAATCATCCATATCGACCTCGATCCCTACGAGATCGCCAAGAACCACCCGATCACCATGGGCCTGATCAGCGATCCGAAACTGACGCTGAAGGCACTGGCGGACGCAGTCACCGATTCGGCCACGCCGGCGCAACAGGAAGCGGCGGTCGAACGCGCCCGCGTGATCGGCGAAGCCAATCAGCGGAGTCTGGCGGAAGCCAGAGCGCGGGATGAGGCCGAACACGACGCCGTGCCGCTGCGGATGTCGGCCTTCGCGGCCGAACTTGCCCGGCAATTGCCGCAAGACGCGATCCTCTTCGACGAGTCGCTGACCCACTTCCCGGAACTGACCCGCTGGCTGCCACCACACGCGACGGGATCGTTTTTCCAAACGCCCGGCGGCACGCTCGGGGTCGGATTCCCCGGCGCGGTCGGCGTCAAGCTGGCGCACCCGGAACGGACGGTCGTTGGCCTGTCCGGCGACGGCGGCTCCATGTACACCTTCCAGGCGCTCTGGACGGCGGCGCATTACCGGCTCGGAGCCAAGTTCGTCGTCTGCAACAACCGCAGTTACCGCTTGCTCAAGCAAAACCTGCTTGATTACTGGCCGTCGCTGGGTTTAACCCCGGCGCAATTCCCGCCGTCGTTTCCGCCGCCCTTCGACATCGGCGATCCCGATCTGGATTTCGTCGGTCTGGCGCGGGCGCTGGGCGTGCCCGGTCAGCGCGTCGCGCATCCCGCCGAAATCGCGTTGGTGATCGAGGCCATGCTGGAGCACGACGGACCGTTCCTGATCGATCTGGTATTGGACGGCAGCGTGCCGCGGCCAGCGAATTGAAAAAGGAGATCGATTATGTCGGATCACAACACGTCGATAGCCGAGGGTTCCTTCAGCCGCGCGGATATCGAAGCCTTCGTCGCCGACTGGTATCGCAAGCTCGACATCCACGCTCCCGTGGAGCAACTGATTTCGATGGTGGCCGATGGGGTCGAGATGCAGTTCCCGGAGGGAGCGGTGCGCGGTGTGGAGGAATTCCGAACCTGGTACGAGGGGGTGATCCGGCTCTTTTTCGATGAATTGCATGCCGTCACCCACGTCGGCATTTCCTGGCGGGACGACCGCTGCCTGCTCGATGTGGTGGTCAACTGGCAAGCCCGTCGCTGGCGGCCACCGGCCCCGCGCAGCGAGTGGATCGGTTTCGACGCCTATCAGCGCTGGGAAATGATTCCTTCGCCGGCCAGCGGACGGCCGGTGATTGTTCGCTACATCGTGGACGATCTGCCACCGATGCTGGGATCGCCGCCGCTGTAGCCAATCGCCGAATCAACCCAACACTGAAACTCAGCAGTCAGGTAACCAAGAGGACAACAGCATGGCAGACATCCATCCCAACATCGCGCTGGTGCAGAGAATGTACGAGTGCTTCAACCGCAACGACATGGACACCATCCGCAACGAGATTTTCGCCCCGGATCTGGTCTGGAATCTCCCTGGCCGCCATCCGCTGTCGGGCACCAAGAACGGCGCCGAGGAAGTGCTGGCGTTCTTCGCCCAGCTCGTGAGGGCGAACATCCAGGTCACGCTGGACCCCCAACGCGATCCCAGCACCGGCGTCGATACCTTCGGCGAGGACACGGTGGTGGAAGTCCATCGCGGGCAAGGGACGACGACCGTGCGGGATGCATCGAGCGCCGAGTCGCAGGTCACGCTCAACGCCCTCAACTGCACGCACTATCAAGTCCGCGATGGACGGATTGCCAGAGTGCAGGTGTACATCAGCGACCAGCACGCCGTGGATAACTTCTTCTGGGCCGTCTACCGGCTCAAGCCGATTCCCGACCGACTGGCGGACTAGGAGGAACGATCATGGCCATCATCACCTCCGACCAAGTCGCCGCCGCCTATGCGGCGCTCGCCACCGGCCAGCGCGACCAGATCGTTCAATGGTGGGCTGAAGACATGCGTTGGCTGGTTCCAGGCCACAACTCATTGTCGGGCTGGAAGAACAATCTGGATGAGTTCTTTCAGTTCATGGCCACGGTCGGCCAATTGACCGAGAACAGTTTCCGCATGGATTCGGTGGCCGTGATGACGGCGGACAATTTCTCCGCCGATGTCACCCACAACGTCGGCCATCGCGCGGAGCAACCCGAACGCGTTCTCGATATCGACGTGATCCATTGGCTGACCTGGCGGGACGGCAAGGTCATCGAGGGCCGGGGCGCCATCTTCGGCGACGGCACCGCTCAATACGATGAATTCTGGACTTGAGTTCAGGAGGGTTCCGCCATGCCCATCGTCAGTGTCAAGGTCATCGAAAACTTCTTCACCGAAGAGCAAAAAAAGGCGCTGGTCACGGAGCTGACCGATGCCTTCTGCCGGGCGACCATCGAAGCGGCCCGGCCCTACATCTACGTCATGGTGGAAGAGGTCAAGCAGGGCCAGTGGGGTCTCGCCGGCCATCCGTTGCCGGACCCTGATTTCCTGATCAACGACTTCGTGCCCATCGTCGAGGACGCCGCCGACGAGTTCGTTAAAGCCTACAACGTCCCCCGGCGACGACCGCGCGGACCCTCGGCGTAACTGCCCCCGCCGTACTTCGACCCCTTACCGGAGCAAGGACAATGACCACGAGAGAAGTGATCGACCAATACTACGAAACCGCCGGGCGCGGCGCCTGGGACGAGTGGCTGACTCTTTTTACCGACGATGTGACGGGCGACGAGCAGTTGGCCGGACACTTCGAGGGCATCGACGTGCTGCGGGGCGCCATTGGGGCCATCAGCTACGGTTACAGCAAGTTTCAGATGATCCCCAAGCATGTCGTGGTGGACGGCGACCAGGCGGTCGTGGTCTGGCGCTGCGACGCGGCCAACCGAGCAGGTACCCCCATTGCCTATAACTATCTGCCGGATCGCGAGGTGGTGGGCGCGAATTACTTCCGCCTGGAAAACGGCAAAATCAAGTACATGCGCACCATCCACGACGAAACCGCCTTCGCGCCCTTCAATCACCCCACCAATCCCAAGGCGCCGCCGGCGTAAGGACGCGTCCCATGAGTGCTTTCGACTTCGTCATCGTCGGCGCCGGGTCCGCCGGTTCGGTACTGGCCAACCGGCTCAGCGAAGATCCCGCCGTCCGGGTGCTGGTGCTGGAAGCGGGGTCCGCCGACATTCCACCGGACATCGAAAACCGCATTCAAGCCCCGGCGGCATGGCCGACCCTGCTCGGTTCCGAAGTGGACTGGGGCTATCGCAGCGTGCCGCAGCCGGGTCTCGCCGGGCGGGAAACCTACGAACCGCGCGGCAAACTGCCGGGCGGAACCAGCAATCTGTATGTCCTGATGCACATTCGGGGTCACGCCTCTGATTACGATGGCTGGGCGGAACAGGGCTGTACAGGCTGGGACTATCGGAGCGTCCTGCCCTATTTTCAAAAACTGGAAGATCAGGAAGACGACACGGGTCCCTGGATCGGGAAGGGCGGCCCCATCGCGTTGCTGAACGCCGGCTTGCACGATCCGAACCCCACCTCGGCGGCGTTCATCGCCGCCTGCCGGGAACTGGGCTATCCACCGACGGATGATTTCAACGGTCCCCAAATGGAAGGGACGGGCTGGCATCACGTCAACATCCGCGACGGCAGGCGGTGCAGCGCGCGGGAAGGTTATCTGTTTCCCGCCCTGGCGCGTCCGAATGTCGTTCTCAGCGCCAACGCGCAAGCCACTCGGCTGTTGTTCGCGGGGCGGCGTTGCATCGGCGTCGAATACAGCCAGAACGGCGCCCTGCAAACCACGGTGGCGGAACGGGAAGTGCTGGTCTGCGCCGGCGCGATCGAATCGCCCAAGCTGTTGCTGCTGTCCGGGATCGGCAACCCGGATCATCTGCGCCAATTCGGTATTTCGGTCGTGGCGGCGTTACCGGGCGTCGGCGAGAACTTCCACAACCACATTCTTACCGGCGTGATCCAGACCACCGCGCGGCCGGTGCCGCCAGGAAACCTGAATCTGTCGGAAGCGGCGCTGTTCTACAAGTCCGATCCGGCGCAAAGCGGACCGGATATCCAGATCGCCTTCGTCCACGTGCCGTTCGACATCATCATCGGCCAGCAAAACCCCAACTCGGTCAGCATTCTGCCGGGCGTGGTGCGGCCCACCTCGCGCGGCTGGGTCCGGCTGGCTAGCGGCAATCCGCTGGACAAACCGCTGGTCAACCCGAATTACCTGGGCACGGAAGAGGATGCCCGGCGCTTGGTGGACGCCGTGAAGCGGGCGCGCGACATCTTCGCCACGCGGGCTTTTGCCGAGTGGGTCGGCAGCGAACTCCTGCCGGGACCGGCGGTGGCGACCGACGCGCAACTGCATGAATTCGTGCGGCAACGGGCCGATTCGTATCATCACCAGGCCGGCTCCTGCAAGATGGGAACGGATGAGATGGCCGTGGTGGACCCCAGCTTGAACGTGCGGGGTTTGGAACGGCTGCGGGTGGTGGACGCCAGCGTGATGCCCGTCGTGCCGTCTGGCAATTGCCACGCCGGCATTCTGATGGTCGCCGAGAAATGCGCCGATCTGATCAAGGCCGGACTGTAAGGAGACGTTCTGATGATGTTCCATCACCTTTCCCTGAACTGTAACGACCTGCTGACCATCGAGCGCTTCTACGCCAGGCACTTCGATTTCCAGCGCGCCCGCGTGATCGACCTGCCGGATGGCCGCCAGATCGTGTTTCTGCGGGGCGGCGGCGTGTACCTGGAGCTGTTCCCGGCCCAGGGCGAACGGCCCGTTTCGCCGGACACCAATAACGAGGGACTGCTTTATCCCGGCGTGCGCAACTTCTCGTTCCAGGTCGACGACGTGGATGCCCAACTCGCGGCGATGGGCGAAGAAGCGCGCATCACCTTCGGCCCGCTGAGTTTCGATGCTTTCATTCCCGGCTGGCGCAGCGTGTGGCTCGCCGATCCCGAGGGCAACATCTTTCAGGTGACGCAGGGCTTTACCGATCAGGACAACCCACCCCTGCCCCCGGCCTGATCTGATTTTCAGCGCGTCAATCGGCGGAGCGGCTAGAAGGAGTTTTTCTCATGGCATTGATTGCGGTACGTTTCGAGTATCTGACAGGATTGCGGCAACCCTTTCTGCTCAATGCCCGACTGGCGGGGAACTGGAACGCCCAGGGCTTCCAGTCCGAGCAGTGGAGTTCGGCGCCGATGGAAGCGTTTACCGCCGAGGACGGCTGTCCCGCCTTTCGGGCCACCATCGATCTCGACGACAGCCAGATCGGCCAGACCTTCCGCTGGGGCGTGCGGGTGGATACGTCGCAACGGCCCAACGTGTGGGGCATTCCCACCGAGGTCGGCAATGCCGCCGTGACCGAACGCTACCGTAGTTTCACGCTGCGCGCCGCCAATCAAACGGAACGCTATTATCTGACGCATTGCCGCCGGTTGGGCGCGAACAAGCTGTTCGTCGCCGGCCAGGCCGAACCGGCGATTCGCTTCACGGTGTGGGCGCCGAACGCCCAGAACGTGGAGTTGGTGCGCGGCGAGCCAGTTGGAGGCTACATCTGGAACGACGGGCGCGGCGCGATCGCGACCCTCCCGATGCACGAAGTCGAGGATGGCATCTGGGCGACCCTGCTGGCCGACGCCCCTGCCCTGGCCAGTTTCGCCGGTTTCGACCATACCCCCTACATGTTTTGCATCACCCGGGAAGACGGTTCGATTGCGTATCGCACCGACCTGTATTCCCGGTGCCAGATCGGCAGCGGGGGCAAGAATCCGGATAATCCCGAACCGGGCGAAGCGCCCTGGGACGGTGCCCGCCAGGATCTGGACGGCACCAAGAGCTGCTCGGTGGTGATCGACCCGGAGCGGGTCGTGCGACCGTTCCGCCAAGTGGACGCCAACGGCAATCCGGTCTGGCCGGAAACGGATTGGATCGGCGAGGACGAATTCTGGCGGGACGAGTTCGATCCCACCCGTCCGCTGCCGACCCGCATCGACGATCTGGTGATTTACGAACTCCACATCGACGGCCTGGGTTTGGGCAGAAGCCTGCGGGGTACGCTCGAAGATGCGATCGCCCTGCTCGATTATCTGGTCGATCTCGGGGTGAACTGCGTCGAATTGATGCCCACCTCGGAATTCGAGGGCTGGACCAGTTGGGGCTACGGCACCTCGCACTATCTGGCTATCGAATACGCGGGTGGCGGACGCGACCAGTTCAAGCACTTCGTCCGTGCATGCCACCGGCGCGGCATCGCCGTGCTGCTGGACGTGGTGTACAACCACTACACCCACGACGGCGAGCGCGCGCAGTGGGCCTACGATTCCACCACGCCGGAAAACAACATTTATTACTGGTACGAAGGCCGGGCGAGCGACTACCCCAACGCCACTCCGCCCGGCCACGGCGGCTACATCGACAACATGTCCACCGGCTACGCGCCGCGCTACTGGGAAGAAACCGTGCGCAAGCTGTTCATCAGCAGCGCGGCGATGCTGGTGAGCGAATTCCATCTCGACGGCTTCCGGGTCGATCAGACCACCTCGATTCATTCCTACGCGGTGATTCACGCCAACGGCGCCGCCGCCGACACCGCACGGATTTTCGGCGCCAAGTTCCTGCGCGAATGGACTCGCACGCTGCGGTTGCTCAAACCCAATGTTTTTCTGATCGCCGAGGATCATTCCGGCTGGTCGGCGGTCACGCAACCCAGCGAGCAGGGCGGTCTCGGCTTCGACGCCACCTGGTACGCGGATTTCTACCACCACCTGATCGGCGACGCGCAGAACGATTCCAGCCGGGCCCGGCTGCTCAAGTTCGCCGGTTATGGCGACAATCGGGAACTGCGCATGTCGTGGTTCGCCGGCGCCCTGACGGAGAGCGCCACCGCCAAGGTCGTCTATCACGAATCGCACGACGAGGCGGGTAATTCCTACTACGAGGAAAACGGACAGCGGGTCTATTCGGCTCGGACCCTCGTGGTCGCGGTGAACGGCGCGTCCCTGAGCAACCCCGCCACTCGGCGCTACGCCGAGGCCCGCGTCCATTTCGCCGCCGGCATGACGCTGCTGGGGCCGGGCATTCCGATGTTCTTCATGGGTGAGGAAGTCGGCGCGTCCGAACCCTATCGCTATAACGACTTCATCAATCATCGGGAAAACTTCCCGGCTCTGCGGGAGGGCGCGGGAGCGAATCTGTTCCGGTTCTACCAGGAGTTGATCCGGCTGCGGCTCGCGCATCGCGCCCTGCGTTCGCGCAATATCGACGTTCTCCAGGTCCACGACGCCAACCGGGTTCTCGCCTTCCGGCGCTGGGAGGCGGGCGATGAATTGCTGGTGATCGCCAGCCTGAACAACAACTCGTTTGCCGGGGGTTATCGGATTCAAAGTTCGCGGATCGCGGACGGGCGCTGGCGGGAAATTTTCAACAGCGACACCGCGGGTTATGGCGGCGATGGGCTGGTCGACGCGGATCCGGTCGTTGCCGCCGGCGGCGTCTTTTCCGCCCGGCTGCCGGCTAACAGCGTGCTGGTGTTTCAACGGCAGTAATCGACGTCGTATCGAATACGTGAGTTGTAAGGTTATTGAGTAAGAGGGGAGATTGATTGTGAGCAATGCAACTTTGACTGAGGAAAACAAGAAAATGGTTCGTCGTTGTATCGAACAATTATGGAATGAGGGCAAAACGGAACTGATTGCGGAATTGATCCACCCGAACTTTATTCGTCATCATGAACGCAACCAGGATGAGGATATCCACGGTATTGAGGGTGCTAGGGTTTGGCTTATACAGACTCGGCAGGCTGTATCCAATCTTCAGTTCACCATTGAAAGGATCTTCGCCGAGAATAACCGGGTTATGGTGTATCTACGGGGTCGGGGAGTAGTTCATAAGAGTGATCTGAGGGATGGGGGAGTCACTGACACTGAGCTTACGTGGACCGCAACGACTTTATTGCGTATAGCCGATGGCAAGATCGCGGAATGTTGGCTCATTGTCGATACACTGGGTATTCTCCAGCGGCTTGGCGTGATTGCAGCGATTGGCTGATGCGATTAGCTAAACAATACGAGGAGATCACAATGACAACAGAAGATAACAAAAGAATCGTACAGCGTTTTTACGAAGAGGTGATGAATCAGGGTAATGTGGCTGCTCTGGATGAGGTCATGGACGCCAATTTTATCGACCATGGAGAGGCGCTTTTTGGCAGCCCACAGGGTCGTGAAACCCTGAGGCAAGGTATCGTGATGACCCATAATATTCTGCCTGATCTGCATGTTTCGTTTGAGGAAATGATGGCTGAAGACGATCTTGTGGGAGTGCGGGGAACGATGCGCTGCACACATCAGGGGCCATTCCTTGGCGTACCGGCGACAGGCCATGAGCTGAGCTGGAAAGGACTTTCCATATTCCGCGTTGCCAGCGGCAAAATCGTCGAGCGGTGGTTCAACTCCGACAGTGTCAGTATCGTCCGGCAGTTGGGTTTAGCTCCTTCCAGTAGGATACGATAAGAATACTTTTCCTCTCGCGTTATTTACAAAAGACTATACCCCCTTGACGGGTGTCAACGATGATTGATATAGAAACCATCAAAGAGTATTTGAATCGAGGAGAATGATGATGGCATCCATGCTCCCTACTGTATCGGAAGGTTTCACGAATGAAAGCCTCAAGGGTAATTATGCGGTTACCTGTATCGGACAGGGCGGTCAAGCCGAAAGCGCCACCGTCGGAGTTTATACCTTTGATGGCAGTGGCAACATGTCTGGCTCGACGATTACCAATCTGCCAGGATCGGCGTTCGGAGAACGGGTTCTGGCACAGGCTTCCTTAACAGGTAGTTACAACGTGGATGCGGATGGTTCCGGTTATGGCTCTTCTGCCATGCTGATTGCCTTGCCGAGTGGATTGACGAGAGAGATTAGTACCGTCTTATTAATCACTAGAGCCGAGGTGGTTAATAACCTTAAAATTGCGCAAGAAATTTGTCTGATGGAAAACAACCCGGACCCTGTCACGGGAAGTCTCAATATGATTTTCGCTACCCGGCATCCGGATGAAGGGGAGTTTTCGCTAGCCAGTTTTCAAGGAACCTATGGCGGACCTGGCATCGGGCGTGGAAATCAGGTGCCGGCGGCGGCTATCGGCGTAGGCGCGGTCAATTTTGATGGGAATGGGCGTTTTACCGCCGTTGATATTCAGAATCTGCCCGCCGCCCTGTTTGGGGAAAGAAGAACGGCAACCTTTGATACGCCTGGAGGGAGGTATTTGGTTAATAAGGATGGAACGGGCACGATCATTGGCGAAAATGGCCAGGCGGCTTTGGTGATCACCAGAGCCAGGGTTGTCAGTGATGTCAGGATCGCACAGGAATATTTCTTTGTGACCAACGATCTTCTACCGCCAACTGGCAATCTCGTCACTACGCTCGTTACCAAGCGGCTGTTTTGATCAGGTTCCAGAAGATACGCAAGGACGACGGTAGAGTGAGGGATGGAGCGATAGGAAATATCCAGTCTGTTCTTGGAGACTCATGATGGTGGCCGAAGAATTCACGAATGCCAGCCTGCAAGGAACTTATGCGATTGCCGGCATGGGGTGGGGGGGACAAGCGGCCATGGCGTCTATTGGCGTTCTTGGCTTTGATGGCAAAGGAAAAGTTTCTGGTTCACTGCGCCAGAGCATTCCTGGCGATGTTTTTGGACAAAGGGCGTTGGTTGAAAATTCCTTGGTGGGAATTTATCAGGTAAACGCCAATGGAACCGGCAATACCTTGTCGTTGGATGGAGGAGATATCCAGTTTTCCTTTGCGATCACCAGAGCAGCAACGGTCGATGGTTGCAGGAGTGTGCAAGAGGTTTCACTGATTTTCAGAGAGTTGGATCCGAGCACCGGCGCCCTTCATACCGCCGTTGGCACCAAGCTTCCGGATAGTGGGGAATTTAACAATGCCAGCCTCAAAGGAATCTATATGGGCGTGGCGGTCGGACGAGGTGGGCAAACTCCGGCGGCAGGCTTTGGCACCGTCATCTATGACGGAAAGGGTGGTTTTGTGGAGTCGAACATAGCCAATATCCAGGGAGAAACCTTCAGGGATAGACGGTTTGTCATGGGTTCCGATCGAGGCAGCTATGCAATTAATCCTGACGGGACTGGAACCGTTGCCGGTGGTGGGGTTGTTTTCGTGATTACCAGGGCGAGACTGGTTGATGATTTGCGCATCGCCGAAGAATACGTTTTTTTTGTCAGAGATCTGGCGCCATCGACCGGGGTTTTTTTTACTGGAGCGAGCAAGAGGCTATTCGACTGAATCGATTGATCGAATATCGAATTCCGGAGTTGAGGCAATGGCGACCAATGGAACCATGATGCAGTATTTTTATTGGGATTATCCCGCCGACGGGATGTTGTGGAACGAATTGACCGGCAACGCCGCCGACCTCGCCGCCGCCGGCATCACCGCGCTGTGGCTGCCGCCGCCCAGCAAGGCCGAACGCGGGATTCAGGATGTCGGCTACGGCATCTACGATCTGTTCGATCTCGGCGAATTCAACCAGAAGGGCGCGGTTCGCACCAAGTACGGCACTCGCCAGGAACTCGAAGCCACCGTTCGGGCCGCGCACGCCGCTGGCCTCCAGGTGTATCTCGACGTGGTGGTCAACCACAAGGCCGGCGCGGATCGCACCGAGGTCGTCATGGGTACGCCGGTGTCGCACGACAACCGCAACATCGAAATCGGTCCACCGCGCGAAATCGAAGTCTGGACCTATTTCGATTTTCCCGGCCGTGCCGGGAGGTATTCCGACTTCGTGTGGAACTGGCAACATTTCGACGCGGTGGATTACGACCAGCGCACCGGCACGGTGGGTACCATCTACAAATTGCAGGACAAGCAATTCGAGACGCCGGTGGACCCGGAGCGGGGGAATTTCGATTACCTGCTGTTCGCCGATCTGGACATGAGCAGCGACGAGGTTCGGGCGGAACTAAATCGCTGGGGCGACTGGATCGTGCAAACCCTGGGTATCGACGGGTTTCGTTTCGACGCCGCCAAGCATATCCGCTTCTTCTTCTTCAACGACTGGCTGGATCACGTCCGCGCCACCGCCGGGCGCGACCTGTTCGCCGTCGGCGAATATTGGACGCCGGATTCCGGCACGCTCGGCTGGTTCATCGAGCAGACCGGGCGGCGCATGTCGGTGTTCGACTTCCGCCTGCATTTCAATCTGCGTGATGCCTCACGGGGAAGTGGCTCGTTCGATATGACCCGGATTTTCGACGGCACGCAGGTGCGGCAGGACCCGGCGCTGGCGGTCACCTTCGTCGACAACCACGATTCCTACCGCGAGGATCGCGTTGAAGACTGGTTCAAACCGCTGGCCTACGCTCTGATTCTGCTGCGGGAAGGGGGTCTGCCCTGCGTGTTTTATCCCGACTACTACGGCGCGCCGGGACGCCAGGGGCACCGGCAAGTCCTCGATCCCCTGTTGCGGGTGCGACGCGATCACGCCTACGGCCCGCAAAACGATTACTTCGATCACCCCGATGTCGTCGGCTGGACTCGCTTGGGCGACGCCGACCATCCGCGCGCCCTCGCGGTCGTGCTCAGCGACGGACCGGGGGGATCAAAAAGAATGAACGTCGAGCGCCCGAACCGGACGTTCGCGGATGCGACCGGCAATATCGGCGGCACGATCGCCACCGGCGACGACGGTTGGGGAGAGTTTCGCTGCAACGGCGGTTCGGTGTCGGTATGGGTCGAGCAATAGTTCGCTTCAACAACAGCACCGGCAAAGTGGCGGAGCGCTGGGTCATCGAGGATGAGATGGAAGTGTTGCGGCAGATGGACCAGATTCCGCGCTTCCGGGGTCAGGATGGATAAGCTCTTTTAGCTTTCGGCAGGAACACGATGATGAAGACGAGAACGATAGTCATCAGTGGCGTGATAAGCACCGTCGTTCTCTTGTTTCTTTTACTCGTGTTCTTGCGTGTTGGCTACATGCCATTACTTACTCCATCCGATATAACGCAGGCATCGCCACCACCTGATAGGGTGAGGAGGGCATCACCATCAGCAGCCCAGGCATCTCCACAAGATCGGCTTGGCGCTATCGACCATATTCTTGAAAAACTGGAGTTCGGCAACATCGCTTTTAATGTCCCCAAGACAATGAATCTTCGCGACACAGCCCTCATTCAGCTTGTGCTTTCTTTAGGTATACCCATTGACGATCTGAAGCAAATGATCGAGGCAGTGGGAGAGAAAGAAGGAACGAGAATTCGGGTTTCTGATCGCATGGAGGCCCGTTTATCAGGTCCTGATTTTGCTATTACTGCTATTACCCCTGAAATACAGGCAGTTTCAAAAAATGAAATCACCGAATGGAAATGGGAAGTTAAACCAAAAATCGATGGAAATCATTATTTACATTTAACGCTGTCGGCGATTCTGAGTGTTGAAGGTGGATCGACGCCGCGAGCGATTCGTACCTTCGACAAGGTGATTGAGGTCGAAGTAGCGTGGCATCAGCGTGTTGGTCTGCTCTTCGAAAAAAACTGGCAGTGGTTGTGGGCCGCAATATTGGTCCCAGTATTTGGTTGGCTATGGAAGAGAAAAAAGAAATCCAAGTCGGAGGTCAGCGAAACGGATAGCTGACCTGTCATTTCAGCCGACACTGCAAAGATGGAGAGGTCAGGCTTTCTATTCGCCATAACGCGGCGAGCAGAATCATCGAGTGATGGACCAACATGGAGATGATAGGGCAGTTATGTGATCTCAGCGTAGTTCCAAAAATATGGTTAACTGGGAATTAGATCGCTCCAACTTAATGTTATTATCAAGCTATGGTCCTGATACCTGTATTCGAGGCTTTGTCTGGCGAGAGGCTGCTCCAAACGATCATGTCTGTGTAAGGTCCAAGGTGCGCGAGCAAGCGCGGATTGATAATTCTCAGGCTGCGGCGCGTCGCAACCCGAATGGGGGACTATACGGACCAAACACCTGCCTGTCCGGATATGTCTGGCGCGAAGCGTTCGCGGGTGATGTCGTCTGTGTCGCGCCGGAGACACGGTCTCAAGCGGCCCGGGATAATAGTCAGGCGAATGCTCGGAAAGCATGTCGGTAGAAAAATACAGGATTCAAGGTAGAGGAGATCAGGCAATGTCAGATGCAAACAAAACTATCGTCCGCCGTTTCTATGAAGAAGTGATGGGTCAAGGGAATGTGAATTTATTGAGCGAAATCATGACTCCAGATTTTGCCGATCACGGTGAAACTCTGTTCGGTAGTCCACAAGGTCGTGACACGCTCAAGCAGGGCATTACCGCCCTGCGGGCGGTGCTCGGCGGTCTCCACGTGCAATTACATGACGTCGTTGCCGACGGGGAGGTGGTCGGCGTGCGGGACACGATGCGGTGTACTCATCAAGGGGCGTTTCTGGGCGTTGTTCCCAGCGGCAATGAATTGACCTGGAATGGACTGACGCTGTTTCGAGTGGTAGATGGCAGAATCACGGAACGCTGGTTCAATTCGGATAGCCTGCAAACTTCTTGTCGGCTTCTCTTCGCCGAAGGAGATCTCCGTGTCGCGTCCAAAAATGTTGATCTTACGGGGTAACTCGGCTCCGGCCGGCACATATCCCGACGAACAGGGAAAAAATATCGCCTGGCCATTTGGAGCCTTGCACGTGTCGGCCGCGAGCGAATATGCGAAGCGCAGAGGCTATGAAGCCGTCGTCCTTGATGTAGCCGGCCAACCGCAAAGCCAGGAGAGCCCGCAGGCCAAAGCGGCTCTGAAAAAGTTCTTTGAGGACCAGGCCATTTGCGCGTTCTATGGCTTTTCGGGCGGCGGCTACAATTTGCGGCATATACTTGATCGTTTGGCGTCGCACGACCCTGACGCCCTGCACCGAATTGATTTGATTGTGGTCCTTGGTGCGCCAAAGCAGCCTAAGGCGGCGTATGAGGCATCTAAATACAACCCGGTTGTTAGAAAGAAAGTCCACCCCGCAAAGTGGGAGGATGCCAAATGGGAGGTCGTCTACGGAACCGATCCACCCGCAAAATGGGCGTTGCCGAAAGGCGTGCCAGAAGGCACCGGCAAGCACATGTTCGGTCCAGAATGGCTCCTTGCAGGAATGCCGGCAGGTTAATGGCGAGATTGGCCTTATGATGAGGATCGATCACTCTAAGAGGCTGTTCAAAAAATAACACATTAAGTTCCCATGGCAAAAGAACAGGTCTGACCCTAGCAATGCTTTTCTCAATCCAAATCCACATAAGTAGAAAGCGATGCTGACCCAAATGACCAAAGATTTTTTACGTAAGCGATTATTTAGGAGGAAATATGAAAAGTTGCGCGACGATGTCATTGCGTACTCGTTTCACTGTAAATGCAATCGCTGGTCTCGCGGCAGCGTTCGTCGTTTGGGGTGGCGCAGCGCCAGCCCAAACGACTCGCCCCGGCGCTAAAGCCATCGCAACCGTTGTTCTGGATGAACTGTCGCAAACGCCGCTCTACTGGCACCTGGATACCTATCCGACCCGCGCCGCGGCCGAGGCCGAGGCCGCCCAAGGCGCGCAGGGCACAGTGGTGGAGGTCTTCGACAAGGTGTGGCTGTTCACCCTGGCCGAGGCTGACTGGCGGCCCTCCGGCGGCGACCATATTGCCACCATTGGCCCGCTCCCACTCGGTGCGAGCGGCGCGAACATGACTGCGAGCTACTTGCAAGCCGCAACGCCACCGGGCTTTCAAACCGACGTCCACCAGCACGCTGGACCTGAGGCGCTGTACACCCTCTCGGGCGAAGTGTGCGTGGAGACGCCCCAGGGCAAACTGGTCGGACGCGGAGGCGGAGAACCGCTCCTGATCGCGGGCGGCCAGCCGATGCAACTCACCAGTATCGGCACGGAGACTCGCCGCTCGATCGTGCTCGTGCTGCACGACTCGGCCCAATCCTGGAAGGTTCCCGCCAGCGGCTGGACCCCAAAGGGATTGTGCGCCAGTGGCTGAACGGGGCAGATGTCGGCTGGGCCGATGAAGCTGACGGACGCCCAAGGCGTTCGCAGCTTATCGGCAAATTAGATTCCGGGAAACGCCGAGCGGAGGCCAAGGTGCCGCACGAACGGATCGAAGTCCTTGTCGCTGTAAAGCAGCATGAAACCGCTCTCCATGCAGCGAGTCGCGATTACGGTGTCGATGGTTTTGCGCACCGTAATTCCCAAGGCTCTCAGGGCGCGGAAGTTTCTTGCTGCTTGAATGGCGATGTCTCGCCCGCCCAGGTTCACGATATCCAGAGAAGCGAACAATTTTCTGGCCATGTTGAAATCGCGTTCGCTCGCAAAACCCTGAAGTACTTCCGTCAGGATGAGATCCCCGGTTATCACGGGCTCGCTCCCCAGCATGGCATCCAGCATATCCGACTGCGGCGTCGGCGTCCCTCGGAAGTAGTCGATCCACACGCTGGAATCAACCAGAATCACAGGTCCGTCCTCATGGCCTCAAGGTCGCCTTGCCAGTGCAGCTTTCCGCGAAAGCGTTTGATTTCCTCCTGCTGGCGCAGGCGCAGCAGCGTGCGAAGCCCCAGTTCCACCACTTCCCGCTTGGTCTTCAGGCCGGTCGCTCGGAGCGTGTCTTCCATGAGTTTATCGTCAATCACAATGTTGGTTCGCATGATGTGTATCTCATTTTGTTTGCATACACACTCTAATGCGTGGCAGCCCGCATCGCAACCAAAAGCGGCCAAAGCCAGGGTTCGTGTCCTGTTTTCTGTCACCTGTTCTCATGGCGGCAACTTCCTCCCGGATCGCGGTGGCGACGTCGGCGATGGAAAAGACAAGACCTGACTTCAACGCCCTGACGTGATGAGATGAGGAGATATTGCGATGAACGTTGAAATTACGACCCTGGCAGGCACGCGGCGCGCGCTCGATGCAGCGACTGTCGCCGGCCTGCGCGCCCGCGTGCGTGGTCCGGTTCTGACCGCCGCCGACGCAGGCTACGACGCAGCCCGGCGGATCTGGAACGCGATGATCGACAAGCGGCCCGCCCTGATCGTGCGTTGCGCGGGCGCCGCCGACGTGCTCGCGGCGGTCCGCTTCGCCACCGAACACGAGGTGCTGACTTCGGTGCGGGGCGGCGGTCACAACGTCGCGGGAACGGCGGTGTGCGACGGCGGGCTGATGATCGATCTGTCGTCGCTGAAGGGCATCCAGGTCGATCCAGCGGCGCGCACGGCCTGGGCGCAGCCCGGCCTGCTGTGGCAAGAGTTCGACCACGAGACGCAGGCTTTTGGACTGGCGACCACCGGCGGCGTCGTGGGTGAGACCGGAATCGCCGGGCTCACGCTCGGCGGAGGCGTGGGCTGGCTGGTTCGCCAGTACGGGCTGACCTGCGACAACCTCTTGGCCGCCGACATCGTGACGGCGGACGGCCAGCTCCGGCGCGCCGCCCCCGAGGAGAACGGCGAACTGTTCTGGGCGCTGCGGGGGGGCGGCGGCAACTTCGGGGTGGTGACGGCGTTCCACTACCGGCTCCATCCAGTGTCCACCGTTCTCGCCGGTCTCGTCGTCCACCCGCGCGGCGCGGCCCGCGACGTCATCCGCTTCCATCGCGACTTCATCGCCGCGGCGCCCGAGGAACTCACCTCGTACATCGGTTTGCTCACCGCGCCCGACGGGCAACCGGTGGTCGCTCTGGCCTCCTGCTACTGTGGCGATCTCGGCCAAGGGGAGCGGGTGTTGCGTCCGCTGCGGGAGTTCGGTTCCCCCCTGGTCGACGATATCCAGCCGATCCCCTATACCGCCATGCAGGGCGTGTTCGGCCCCGCGTTTCCCTGGGGCAACCGGAATTATTGGAAATCCAGCTTTCTGCACGAGTTGCCCGATGCCGCCGTGGATGCCGTGGTCGAGCAGGCCAATCACGTCCGGTCGCCGCTGTCGGTCGTGGCGCTGGAATACTACGGGGGCGCGGCGAGCCGCGTCGCCGCCGACGCCACCGCCTTCCCTCACCGCGCGGCGGCCTACCATCTCCTCATCCTGGGGCAGTGGCGCGATCCCGCCGAGGACCCGGTACATATCGGTTGGGCGCGCGATTGCTGGGAAGCGGTCCGCCCCTGGGCGAGCGGGGCGGTATACCTGAACGCCCTGGGCGACGACGCGGGCGCGTCGGCCGTGCGCGACGCCTACGGCGCCAACTACCCGCGCCTCGCCGCGCTCAAGGCGCGGTTCGATCCGATAAATCTGTTTCGCCTGAACCAGAACATTACACCGGTTTGAGAAAGACAGCGGAGGCCAAATCTTGGTGGTTCGTCAGCTATTCAGGAAAACCTCGGGAGGACATGAGATGTCGTGGCTCGAACGCATCGGCGCCTGGCGCCGTACCCGCCCATCGGGCGTGGCCCTGCTCCTCAGCCTCGGGTTGGTCCTCCCGGTCGGGCTGGCATCCGCCCGAACGACAGCGGACGTCGCCTCCCCCGCCGCCACGACCACCCCGAACCTCTCCGCCGCCTTTGGCGTCGATTTGCCACACACCGATGGGTTTGGACTCCAGCCCAAACCACCGGCTTTTTCCAGGATAGAAAGCGCTCGACTCTTCGCCGAAGGCAAACGGGCCTGCGATGGTCCCTGCGTCACGCCCTTCGGCACGGTGCTGGGCATCGCCAATGGCGCCGAAGGCCGCTCCAACTGCGTCACGACCTGCATTCGGCCGGAATATTCCTTTCTCGACCAGGCCTCGGGCGCCGTCTCGGTCCATGCGGACGACCCCAAACAAGACCACCTCCAGTACATCGGCGTCACGTACCAGTGCGTGGAATACGCTCGCAAGTGGTGGATGAAAAGCCAGGGCATCACCTTCGGCAGCATCGACAGCGCCCACGAGATTCTGTACCTGACCGAAGGGAAAAATCTTGAAACCCAGCAACCGTTTCCCTTGGCCCGCTCCCTCAACGGCACCGCCCGCCGCCCGCCCCGGCGCGGGGATTTGGTGGTTTATTACCCCGACCGGACCGATCCCGAATGGCGCCACGGCCACGTCGCGGTAGTTGTGGCAGTCGATCTCGAAAAGGGCAGCGTGGCGCTGGCGGAGGAAAACTACGACAACCAGCCCTGGCAAAATCCCCAGGCGTTCGCGCGCCAGATCCGGCTGTTCGAGGTGGGCGGGCGCTACACGCTGCTGGACGTGCCGCCGACCGCCAGCCGGAACGCCGAGGGCGGTCGCATCGCCGGTTGGCTGTATCCGCTGGCGGCCCAGTAACCAGGTAATGGGGGGATAGATCTTTTTTGAAAGTTTGATCGTGAATCAAAAAAGTATCACGAGGAGATGATGATGAAAGTCGGCATTCTTGGTACAGGCGATGTGGGCCAGGCTCTCGGAATTGGCTTTGCGAGTCTCGGCCATGAAGTGAAGATGGGTTCGCGCGACCCCCATCAGGAGAAAGTCAAAGCCTGGGTTAATAGAGCGGGCGCGAAGGCATCGGCCGGCACGTTCGCGGAAGCCGCCGCTTTTGGCGAGTTGGCGGTGCTATGTACGATCTGGACGGGTACGGAAAACGCCGTTCGGCTGGCCGGCCCCGATAATCTGACGGGTAAAGTGGTGATCGATACCACCAATCCGCTGGATTTTTCCGGAGGCATCCCGCCAAAGCTCGCCGTCGGACATACGGATTCCGCCGGCGAACAGATTCAGCGCTGGCTTCCCAATTCGTGGGTCGTCAAAGCCTTCAACATCGTGGGTAGTCCGCACATGTTCAAACCGGAATTCCCCGGTGGCCCTCCCGATATGTTCATCTGCGGCAACGACGACCAAGCCAAGGCAACGGTGACCGACTTACTGAAAACGTTTGGCTGGTCGGCCATCGATATTGGTGGAATCGAATGCGCCCGGTATCTCGAACCTCTGGCGATGGTCTGGATTCGGCACTTCTTCCGGGTCAATTCCGTCAATCACGCCTTCAAGTTGTTGCGTAAATAAGTTTTGGCGTAACTCCTCCTCTCGCCGGTTGGCGGGAGCAGGGTAAAGGAGTCCCACGACATGCGTTACAAACTCTTCGGTAATAGCGGTCTGCGCGTTTCGGAACTGTGCCTTGGCGCCATGACCTTCGGTGAGGAATGGGGTTGGGGCGCTTCCAAAGAGGAAAGCCGGCGGCTCTTCGATGCGTTCGTGCAAGCCGGCGGTAATTTCATCGATACCGCCAACCATTACACCGGTGGCACCAGTGAAAAATACGTGGGCGAGTTTATCGCCGCCGAGCGGGAACGCTTCGTGCTCGCCACTAAATACACCCTGAATGGACGCCCCGACGATCCCAATGGCGGTGGCAATCACCGCAAGAGCATGGTGCAGGCTCTGAATGCCAGTCTGAAACGGCTCGGTACTGACTACATTGACCTTTATTGGTTGCACGCCTGGGATTTCATGACGCCCGTCGAGGAAGTGATGCGGGCGTTCGATGATTTGGTCCGCGCCGGCAAGGTGCTGTACATCGGCATTTCGGACGCGCCCGCCTGGATCGTGTCCCGCGCCAATACGCTGGCGGAACTGCGCGGCTGGAGTCCGTTCGTGGGCCTGCAAATCCAGTACAGCCTGATCGAGCGCACGCCCGAACGCGAGTTGCTGCCGATGGCGCGAGCCCTGGATATCGCCGTGACGACCTGGGGACCTTTGGGCGGCGGTCTGCTCACCGGCAAATACAATCCCGACGCCGATCAAAACGCCGCTGCGGACGCGCGCTATACCGTCAGTCCCTGGGGTCAAGCGCTGATGCGCGAGCGCAATCTCGGCATCGCCGCGGAAGTGGTCAAGCTGGCCAAAGCGCTTGGCCGCACGCCTTCACAAGTGGCCATCAACTGGATCCGGCAGCAAAGGCGGGGCGTCGTCATTCCCATTCTCGGCGCGCGCAAGCTCTCGCAGCTTCAGGACAATCTGGCGTCCCTGGATTTCACGCTGACCGACGAGCAACTGCAACGGCTGGATGCGGCCAGCGCCATCGAACCCGGTTTCCCGCACGATTTTCTGGCGCGGGAAAGCGTCCAGCAGGTCATTTACGGCAACACCTTGCCATTGATCGACAATTATCACATCCGAAGCTGAGCATTCGTTGCAGCGAGGTCATAGCCATGCCACTCGTCGTCCATTTCAAAAAACCCAGCGATTGGCGCAATACCGTCAATATCCATTATTGGGACACCGCCCCGGCCATTCCACCAACGGCATGGCCGGGCGTGGCCATGACCGCCGAGGGAAACGACTGGTTTATCCATACGTTTGAGACCGCCGAGGCCGCCAGCATCGTCTTCAACGACGGGGCGGGGCGGCAGACCGGCAACCTGCGAAGGGAGCGGCTGGGTTGGTATTACCTCAACAACACGTGGTACGACGAAAACCCGGAACGACCCCTGGTTCCAGTGATTACCGCCACACCGCCCGCGCGGATTTACCTGATCCCGCAGCAGGTCGCATTGCAGGGAAGCAATCGGGACGACGTGATTTACTACACCACCGACGGCACGACGCCGACTTCTTCATCGTCGGTCTATGCCGCGCCCATCGAGATCGCCCAGCCGACTACCCTGATGGCTTTTGGGGTGAATTCGGTGGGTGATGTTGGAGGCATCAGCACCTTTCGCTACACCATCGATCCCGACGCCGATCTGGAGCGGCCGACGATCTCCGCCAGCGTGGCCGACGGAACCTATGAAAATCCCATCGAGGTCGTTTTTACCCTGCGCGATAATCGGCCCGCGCCGTCCGTGGCGTATTACACCACGGACGGTTCGGCGCCGACGCCAACCTCGCCGGTTTACGCACGGGGCGACGCAACGGCGGGATTGGCGGGAAATCCGATAGCGGTTACGTCCAGCGCGACCCTGCGCTTTCTCGTCGTCGATGGCGCGGGCAACGAAACCCGCCAAAGCTTTTACTACAACATCGGTCCCGTCAGCGCGCCGACGGATTTTCGGGAAGAGACAATTTATTTCCTGATCACCACCCGGTTTTACGATGGCGATCCGGACCACAATTATTTTTGCCGCGACCGAATCAAATTCAATGCGGTCACCGGACAGGCCGAAGACCCGCACTGGCGCGGCGATTTCAAAGGGTTGATCGAGAAACTCGACTACCTTCGCGATCTCGGCTTCACCGCGATCTGGATCACCCCACCCATCGAAAACCGCAGCGGTCTCGATTATCACGGTTATCACGGCTACGACTGGACGCGGATCGATCCCCGGCTGGAATCGCCGGACGCCACTTATCAGGACCTCATCAACGCGGCCCACGCGCGGGGCATCAAGATCGTCCAGGATGTGGTGGTCAACCACTCCTCCCAATACGGCATTCGCGGCCAGGTCTGGATCGACCACTTGCCGATCAAGTATTACGTACCCCGAGGCTCGCAACAGGGTCGGGTCGACAACGGTCCTTATCAGGGCAATCTTGGCGATTATCGCAGCCCCCATCGCGAGGATAACGATAATCCGCTGGCGCCCGCCTGGTTCCGGGAGCGGCAGACCTCGGACCCGGAAGGCGTCGTGCCGCTGGTCGATCCCCGCACCGGCGCCACCGTGCCGAGTCCCGGCTACAATCCCAACCGCTTCTTCGGCGTGGACGCCAATACCCTCGATCCCGAATGGTATCACCAGCAGGGATTCATGGCCGGCGGCGACTGGGAAAGCCTGGCGATTCAGACCAAGCATTTGGCCGGCGATTGCATCGACCTGGCGACGGAACGGCAGAACGTCAAGGATTACCTCATCAACGCGATCAATCGGTATCTGGACATGGGCGTGGACGCGCTGCGCATCGATACCGTCAAGCATCTCTCGCGCGAGAATCTGTTGGAGTATGTCAACGCCTGGAAAGCGCACAAGCCGGGTTTGTTCGTGTTCGGCGAGAATCTGGTCAAGGGAACCGGCTGGGGCGATCTCGGGGGCGATAACGCGCCCAGCGATCTCCGGCCCTGGTGGTATACCCGGCTGGGCAACGACCGCCGCGATCCGAATTCCGGCGGCGACTCAGGGTTTTCGGTGCTGGATTTTTCCCTGTTTTCCACGTTTCGGGATAACTTGAGCCGGGGGAGTTATGGCGGCATCGGCGGGATTCTGGGAATGGATTGGGTGTATGGCGACGCCACCCAACTGGTGACTTTTTTACAGAATCACGACGTCGGTCCCGACAATGATTTCCTCTTCCGTTTCCGGGGCGAGCAGTGGATGGCCGCCGCCGCGTATAACCTGCTCTGGACGATACGCGGCATTCCCTGCCTGTATTACGGCGAGGAAATCGAGTTCATGAAAGCCGCGCCGCAGGACATCATCGGCAACGACGATACGCTGGATACCACCGGGCGCGCTTATTTCGGCGATCACCTGACGGATCAAAACCTCGCCGTCACTCAGGCGCATCCGCTGTATCAGCACATCCGACGGCTCAACCTGATTCGTAGGAGCATCCCCGCCTTGCAGAAAGCGTCCATGAGTCACGTCAACGAATGGGGCGGCGGCATGAGCTTCGTCCGGGATTACCACAACGGCGAAAGTTACGCCGTGGTGGGTCTCGCCATGGGCGGCGATCAGGATATTACTGTGGGCAATATCCGAAATGGCAGTTACGCGGACGCCGTAACCGGTAACCGGATCAACGTGTCCAGCGGCAGTATTTCCTTCCATGTTCGGGGCAATTCCGCCGGCATTTATGTGCTGAATGGGCCGGGCCGGATTGGTGACGATGGGGTGTATCTGAGGTAGGTGCGCGGCTTTCCGCACAAACGGATGAAATTTGAGATAAGTGCCTGTTGGGAGCACCATAGTCATTAGCCGAGGGGGACAAGCATGGGCCAGTATTATTCTAACTACCGTTGTCTGCTGGGGCTGGCGTTCGTGATTTTGAGCGTGCTGGCGCTGTCCGTGTCGGCGACGGAGGACAACGCAACCTTGCTCCAGCAGCGCGCCATCGCCCGAATCGACGCCGTTGTCGAGCATTTCCGCAAAACCGGTGACTTTCGGTCGCGCGTTGCCGATCTTCGGCAGGCGGAAACCGAACTGACCGACAGCAATCAGGCTTTCAAGGCGCGTGGCGATAGGAGTGCGTTGGCCCATGGTTTGGTGTGGCTCGGTAAGATCCAGCAGATGCAAGCCAATTGGGAATCCGCTCTGGTCTATTACCGCCAAGTTGAAGATATGGCACAACGCGCGAACGATATCGCCATGCAAGTCAAGGTATTGACCGGCATGGCCAAAGCCGAGGCGGCCTTGCGCGACTACGGTTCGGCCGTCACTCGCGCGGCCCAAGCCGTCAAACTCAGCGAACATGTGGAAGATAAAAAGTTGTTGTTCGATGCTTTGAGCATGGTAGGGCAAATCCAGGTTAGCCAAGGCAACCTTAACGCGGCTGCCGACACTTTCAATCGTGCTTTCGAGGTAGCACAAGGATTAAAGGAAGAATCCTCGCTGCTCTTTAGCCACCTGGACCGGGCCGACGTTTACTTTAATTTAGCGCGAGAGTGCGATTACCAGGCAAAATACGAAGCTTGTCTCGAAGCCATCGAGCGCGCCCGCGCCGATTACCAAGCAGCGTTGAACCTCGCGCACAAGCTGGGCTATACCGGACTCGCCAAGTTCGCGGAAGGGTTCCTCGGCAACTTGCAACTTCAGGAACAACTCGTCCAGGCGCAACAAGGTTTTGATCGATCGCTGCGCCAGACGACGGTATTCGCCCCCAGAAAAGCCAAAGACGTGTTGGTGACCGAGGAGTTCGTCGTGAGTGGGGCGCTGCCGCCAGGTTTCGAGACGCTCTACCGCCAATTCGAGCAATCGACACAGCACTTGAGCGGATTCGGCAGCCCCCTGCCTCTGCTCTACCTGGACGGCTTGAGGCGCCAATCCCGAGGCGATCATGACGGTGCGTTGCAATCCTTCCTCCAAGCCGTGGACTTGTTGGAACGGGACCGGGGCAAGTTGCGGGATGAACGGGATCGGGGCACTTTCATGGAAGACAAGGTGGATGTCTACTACAAGGCCATCCTGCAACTATTGCAACGTCGCCGCCATGTCAAAGCGTTCGAGTTGCTGGAGCGTTCGCGTTCCCGCGCCATGGCCGATCTGCTCGCCAGCCGCCCCCTGGAAGTACGCGCCCAGGAACGCGGCCTGTATGGCGAGGCCGTCAAGCTCAAAAGTCAAATCGCCGCCTTGCAAAGCAAATTACCGGCGCTTACCGGTCAAACCAACCCGCAAGCGCGGCAAGATGCCGCCGCTCTCTCGACCGAAATCGGTCAACTTGAAGGACAATATCAGGCCCTTGTCGCGCGCATGGCCAAGGACGCGCCACGGTTGAACGAACTGCTGGTGTCGGAGCCAGCGTCGCTGGATACATTGCAACGGTCCATGCGGCGGGAGAACTACGAGGTTCTGCAATATTTGGTATTGGAACAAGGCATCATCTTGTGGCATGTCAGCGCCGACGCAGTACACGTCCTCAACGTGTTTTTACCCCGCCCCCAAGTGATAGAAAAAGTCGCGCAACTGCGTAATGGTCTTGAAATCATTGTAAATTCCTCCGAGCCGTCCCCAACTTTCGACGTGCGTACCGCGCGAGAGTTGTTTCTGTTTCTGGTACAGCCCGTGAAACAGTGGTTGAAGGCCGACCGTCTGGTCATCATTCCTCACGGGGACTTGCACCAGGTGCCGTTCCAAGTGCTGCAAGACCCGGCCGATGGCCGCTTTCTGGGAGAAAGTCATGCACTGTCTTACGCGCCGAGCGCCACGGTGCTGCTGGGGTTAAAGAAAGCCGTCGATGTCGCCGATGGCAGGTTGCTGGCGATTGCGGCCCCGGACTTGGTTGCGGCCCAGAAGGAAGTGGAAGCCATCGCCAAGCTGTATCCAGGACGCGCCAAGGTCGTGAAGAAGCCGTTGGCCAAGGAAGCGGACATTAAGGCATGGGTGGGGGATTACGACATCGTCCATCTCGCGGTCCACGGCAAATTCGAGGTGGCCGAACCCCTGCTTTCCTACATCGAGTTGGAGGGTGGCGGTCAAGACGACGGCCGGTTGACCGCCGCCGAGATATTCGGCCTCCCGCTCGACAAAGCGCGCCTGGTGGTATTGAGCGCCTGCGAGACCGGCAAAGCCGAAGTGACGCATGGCAACGAAGTGCTCGGCATGATGCGGGCGCTCGTCTATGCCGGCGCCGGTGCGCTGGTGCTCTCCTTCTGGCCGGTGGAGTCGGACGCCACTGCCGTGTGGATGGAGAATTTTTATCGCGTCGCCCGGTCCGCCCCGCCCGCCGAGGCGGCGCGGCAGGCTTTGCAAGCCGTCAAAAGTCGTCCCGAGTACCAACATCCGTATTTCTGGGCGGCGTTCATGACCGTGGGTAGGTAGCTATGACGGAACTGCTGCGAGGTTTGAACGAAAAGGCCAAGCTCTTCGGAGTTTATGGAACGGCATACGCGATGGCGGGCAGCTTTCTGCTCTACCTGTTGGGCTATCTGGCGCTGCGGTTTCACCTGACGGCGCTGGGCGTTGGCGCCGATTTGGCCGTTCTCGACGAGCGTTATCTGTTCGCCGGCGCCAAGTTCCTGGTCTACCTGTGCCCCACCGTGCCGAGCCTGATCCTGCTGGTGCTGTTGCCTGGTGTAATTCTGTATGGCGCGTACCGTATTCTGCCCGCTGGCGGGCGCGCCGTCCTTGGAAGCTGGCTCGACAGATCTTTGACGTGGGCGGCGCAACCCGCCCGTTTACTGTCCGGCGGCATCGTGTTCTCGGTGTTCGTGATCCAGTTCTTCATGCGGAATTGCTTCGAACTTAACAACCTGCTGCTGGCGCGGTCTGATGATTTCCCCGCTACCATTCTCGGCGACTGGCTGCGGCGCGAGGGCGAAGTTCGAATCACGTTATTTTTCCTGGGGCTGGTGGCCGGTTGCGCGATCTCCGGTTTGATTCTGCTGGCTTTGCGCCGGCAGCCACCGACGGGCGATTTCCTCGTGTTTGCTCGTTACCTGCTCTTCTTTCTGGCGGCGGTCCAGGTCCTGTTGCTGCCAGTCAATTATGGCTATCTAGTGCAGGATAAATCGCTGCCGAGGGTCGCCTCCCTCGATGGGTCGGCACCGCTGGCGCCGGAGACGGAGGCTTGGCTGGTGTGGGAAGGAAGGGAGGGAATGACGTATCTGGTGCGAAACGGGCAGAGCAACCCAGCGACGAGAGCGCTCGTTACCCTGCCTCGCGACCAGGTGAAGCGGATTGAGATCACCGGCTACGACCGTATCTTTCCCACGCTGTTTCCCCCACAAAAGAGAACCGCGCCATGACTGCCTCTCCTGGAAAAATCATTGCCCTGAGTTTGCTGGTATTCGGACTTTTCGCGGCGCTCTCGAGCCCCGCCGCCGAAGACGATTGGCTTGATCGGATCGTGCGCTTCTTGGGCATTTCCAAGACGCCGAGCCAACTGAGAGAACCCGGAGACCGGTTCGAGACCGGCGATATCTTTATAGCCACCCTCGATGGCGTATCAACGCGGGTGACCGAGGACGGGGATTATCGCTCGCCGGTGTTTCTTCCCGGCGACGCCGGACTGCTGGCTTTGAAAGGCGGCGACGTAGTGCGGATACCGCTCTCCGGCGGGACCGTGCGAAAGCTCCAGACCGTGCCCCACGCGCTGAAACTGCTCGGCGTGGACGCCAGCGACGCCGACCGGGTGCTGGTGTTGCTCGAAATTCCGGACGGTGATTCCGAACTCGGTGTGCTTGCGCTGAAAAACGCTCAAATCACACCGCTTCCCCACGACCGCGATTCCGAGACTCACCAACGCATGATGAGCCATTTGCGCGGTGACAAGCGGGAGTATGAGGGGGTCACGGTTTATTTGAAAACTGAATCCAAGGCGGGCCTGGGGGGCCCGGTGGCATGGACCGATGTGTACGTAAAGCCAACCAACGCGGCACCCGTTAACATCAGTCGTTGCGATAAGGTGAACTGCGGGCAGCCGGCCTTGTCGCCGGACGGCAAGCGGGTGGCGTTTATCAGGGCTACTGCGGTGCGCTATTGATCCAGTGGTCGAACCCAGTAGGGTGGAAATGCAGGTATGTCAAGTAGTTGCGCGGGACGGTTGTGAGAAGGCGAGACGGAATGATTCATTGGGTCCAGGAAACATTCGCGTTCTCACACTACTAAATCGCCCGATTTATCAGGTGGGTTAAATAACCAATGGTGCTAGTTTTTCTTACAGGTTGAACTCTGCGATGGATAACGGAATGAAGCCCTCTGGGTCGGGTTGGAGACCCTCCCACTGGATCAGCAGATTGAAGGCGGTCACGGTAAAAGCCAACCGGGCCAAGACGTAATCCACCACGCGATGTCCGATCTTCTTGAAATGGCTGATCAGCGTCAACCTCGAAAACACAGTTTCGATCAGCCTCCGATCCTTCCAGGTCCCGCGCGGGCAGAGTTTGAGGTTAGGCGGATCGCCGGCGCGGGCGTGGAAGCCGGTATCGGCCAGGATCACCCTGCGCTCTTGGAAGCGCTGGATCAGGGGGTGAAACCAGCTATCGTGGGCATGGGCCGACGCGCCCGCCCACCCGACGACCTCGCCCCACTGGTTGAGCAACAGGCACAGTTTGACTCCGACGATCCACCGATGATTGGAGAGTCCCTTGCGGCCGATCTGGGCCGGGCTGCGTCCTTCCCGAATCGGATGGATCAGTTCGATCCCGTAGCGGTCCGCGACGCCCAGCACGGTCGGCGTCGCCAGGAACAGCAGGGTCCACTGCCGATGCGTCTTGAACAACCGGAACCACCGAGTGCGCTCGGGCAGTTGGGGAAACAACGGTTGATAATCCCGCGTCAACCAGCGATAAAAGGCCCGGTTGCCCACCCCCTTGAGGGCGTGCAACACGCCCAAAGTGACCACTTCGCTGGGCCACAGCGTCGCTTGGGGATGCTTGGACAAGGCCTTCATCCGATCATCGATCCGGCAGAACAGGTCCGTGATAAAGTCAATCGTAGTCATAACCGCTCTCCTGTGACCGTCAACTTGGAGTGTACACAAAAGCTGACATGGGGGCGGTCGTGGCCGCTTCAACTGAGCCTAAAAAACTAGCACCAATAGTTAGATAGACTAGAGAAATTGGTATTAGCATTAAAGAACAAGTACGGCATCAACCAGTTATTAACCAATGGTGCTAGTTTTTTAGAGAGGTTGAAACGGCCACGACCGTTCCTATGTCAACTTATAGAGACGTTCACTGTTGACAGTCCTCAGGAGCACGGCCATGACCACCATCGACTTTATCACCGAGCTGTTCTGCCGGATTGATGACCGGATGCGCGCCCTGCCGAAACATTCCCAAGCCGTGCTGTGGCCCAGCGAAGTGGTGACCTTGGGGGTACTGCACGCCTTGAAGGGGGTGGGCAACCGGGCCTTTTATCGCTGGTTGACGCGGGATTATCAACCGTTGTTTCCCCAACTGCCCGAGCGCACTCGGTGGTTCCGGTTGTTCAAGACGCATCGGCAGTGGACCCTGCTGTTCCTGGCGCCACCCACCCTGCTGGGTGTGGTCGACAGCTATGGTATCGAACTGATCCATCCGATTCGCGAAGGGCGCAGCCCGGCCCAGATCGGCGGCAAGGGACTTTCCAACCATCGGTGGATCGTCGGCTGCAAGCTGTGTCTGTTGGTCAATCAGTGGGGGGAAGTCGTCGGTTGGCTCGGCGCGTCGACCCACGCCCACGATACCTGGTTTCATCCCCTGATTCCGGGGTTCCAGGACCGCATGGTCATCCTGGCCGACACCGGCTTCCACGCCGCCGAGGGCGATCCACCCAACTTGAAACTCTGCCCGCGCGGGACTTGGAACGACCGCATGCTGATCGAGACCGTGTTTTCGATGCTGACCCTGATCAGTCATTTCAAGAAGATCAGTCATCGCGTGATGGACTACGTCCTGGCCCGCTTGGCGTTCACCGTCACCGCGTTCAATCTGCTGATTCAATGGCACGGCTTGAATCCCGATCCCGATGGCTTCATTCCGCTGTCCATCGCGGAGTTCAATCTGTGAATTAAACTAGCACCAATAGTTAAATATAGAGGAAAACATCATGTTGAAAGAAAGATGTTTTGCATTTGTTGCATTGCTAACAATCGTTCTAATTTCGTTGCCTGGTATAGCCTCTGCCCAATGTTCCGCAGACGATATTCGTTCCTATGTGGAAAGCGGTGCTACAGCAGAGCAGTTATCTCGGTTGTGTGGCCGACAGGACGGCCCTTCCTCTGATTATTATCCCGAGATAGCTTCCATCTGTGTTACCCGATTGGGGACTTGTTCTATGGTAGAGCCGCTGCCGATTGGCAGCCGTTGTGACTGTTACACAACATATGGCGTGATTCCGGGAATAGCTCAGTAAGTAATTTTATTGGAAAATCCTGGACTTCGGGAGTGTCCCTTGCCAAAAGCGGGTGTTGAAGCGATCAAGAGGGTTAGTGATAAGCAGGCAAATTAAAAAATGGTTTCAATAACAATAGTTCGGACAGTTTTTGATGGCGGTACGCTGAGGCGGTGGTGGCGACGTGGAAGAAGAGCGACGACACGCTCAAGCAACAAGGCGTGAAGAAATCCGAACGGCCCCCCCAACCGGAACCGAAGGCGGCCTATCCGAGCAAACGGGACATGCTGCTGGAGTGGTTGCGCGAATTTCGCGGTTGCCAGCCGGACTTTCAGGTCCAGGCCATTCTGGCGGATGCCTTGTACGGGAATGCGACGTGGACGAACCAGAGGCGAGCCTGTTCCCCAAAACGCCGGCGATCAGTCCACTGAAGCAGATCCAGAAGGTGCGGTTTCGGCGGCGCGAGATGGCCGTCGCGCCGTATTTCTCCACGCATCCGGGCGTGGCCATGACCTCGCGCATCCGGGGTGGTCAAGCGGTGACCGTGACGCTCGCAAGCGCGCGACCGCAGGTCGGCGCGCACCGGCAAAAACGGTTTTTCGTGGCCCTCAAGTCCGCGGGCGAGGAGGAGTATCGGTATCTGGTGGCCAGCGAGATGATCTGGCGTGCCGTGGACATCGCGTCAGCGCATCCGTTGAGATGGCTGGTCGAGGTTTTCTTTGAGGACTGGAAGTTACATGAAGGATGGGGGCAGTTGGCCCCGCAGTGGGACGAAGAGGGGTCGAGCCGCGGCCTGACCCTGAGTCTGCTGTTGGACCACGCCCTCCTCCTTCACCCCCAACATCGAGCCCGCATCGAGAACCACCTGCCGGCGCGTACCGTCGGCAGCCTGCAACCGCACGCTCGGATGGGATCGCTGATCGACGTGATTCGCGGCCTAGTGGATGCCGAGGACCCGCACCAGCCATTGGATGAAATCATGGTGGTCGCCAAACGGCTCTTTCCCTTGCGAGACTCGGCCAACCATATGAACGGCAGAGACTTGGGCCGGCTGGAACCTACCCCATCACTGAAATATCGGGCGGCGACTTGTATGGCCTGAACAACAGGTTCCGGTCTTTTCAAGGAAAAAAACTTGATAGTCGAGTATAAATTGACATGGGGACGACCGTGACCGCTTCAACCTACTTTAAAAACAAGCATCATATTTTGGTGAAGAATCCTTATGACTCCATCAGGAGTTTCTCATGTCGAGAGACGAACGCCCGCGCCCGGCCATTCATCCGGAGATCTACGCCCGGCAAGTCAAGCTGCTGTACGGCTATGCGCCCTTGGCCTATTCGGTCGCTCTAATCAACGGCCTGATTCTGATCTTCATCCAGCGCGACCACATCCCATCGGTGGTACTGCTGAGCTGGTTCGCGGGGTTGGTTCTGGTCACGGCGGGCCGGATTGGATTGGTGTGCGGCTACAGGCGCGTCCATCCATCCGTCGAGGCGGCCCATCGCTGGGCGTGGGGATATTACCTCGGAGTCGGTTTGGCGGGGATCGTCTGGGGTTCCGCCGCCGTTTTCCTCTTTCCCGCGGACAGCATCGGCCATCAGGTCGTGGTGGCTTTCGTGCTGGCCGGCATGACGGCGGCGGGATTGTTGGTTCTGTCCGCCAGACTGGAAGCCGTAGCCGCTTTCCTACTGCCCGCCCTGCTGCCCCTGATTTTACAACTATTTATACAAAATAATGAGTTGCATACCGCCATGGGGGCCATGACACTCCTGTATCTAGGCGGCTTGTTCAACATCGCCACCCGAATGAATCGCTTGATTCACGATGTCTTGAATCTGCGCTCCGACAATCGGGCGTTGTCGGAGGAGATCGACCGGCGCCAACAAGCCGAGGACGCCCTGCGCGCCAGCGAAGCGCGCCTGCAACGGGTACTGGATGGCGCCAACGACGGTTTCTGGGATTGGAACGTGGTGACCGGCGATGTTACGTTCAGCCGGCGCGGGATCGAAATGCTCGGCTATCAACCCGACGAGATCGCGCCGCGCATCAGCAGCCTGGAAAAGCTGACGCATCCCGACGATGCCCCCTTGCGGCAAACCGCGCTGGAGGCGCATTTCGCCGGGGAAACTCCGCTGTATCAGGTCGAGTATCGGCTACGGGCCAAGACGAGCGACTGGCGCTGGATTCTGGAGCGGGGCAAGGCCACGGTGCGCGACGCGACCGGCCGGCCGCTGTGGATGGCCGGCACCCATACCGACATCACCGATCGCCGCCTGATCGAGGAAGCCCTGTGCGACACGTTGGTCGGAGTGCAACGCCACGACGACCAGATGACCGCGCTCAACCGCATGAACGACCTGCTGCTGTCCTGTCAAACTCGCGAGGAAGCCTATGAAATCATCGCGCGTGGCGCCGCGCGACTGTTCGACGGTTGCACGGGTGGTTTGGCGATCGAACTGAAAGACGCCTCGCCCGTGCTGCGAGTAATGGCGACTTGGGGCGACTCGCCGCATTTACCCGCAAGTTTCCCCTCGTGCGATTGCTGGGCGTTGCGACGACGGGTACCGTATGAGGTCGGCGACCCCGCTCGCGGCGTGCCCTGCCGGCATTTCACCCATCCCCCGAAGCATGCGTACCTGTGTTTTCCGCTGATCGTGCGCGGTGCGACCGTCNNGATATTGTCCAACCTCAAACTCCAGGAAGCGCTCCGCGAGCAGGCCATTCGCGATCCTCTCACCGGGCTGTTCAACCGACGTTATCTAGACGAAACCCTGCCGCGCGAACTCCACCGCCATCAGCGCACCGGCGATCCGCTGACCGTCGCGATGCTGGACCTGGATCATTTCAAGCGGTTCAACGATACCTACGGGCACGATGCCGGCGATACCGTCTTGCGAGCGGTTGGCAGCCTGTTGCGCCGTTCCCTGCGCGCCGGCGACCTGGCCT
>JRYF01001461.1_pt1 | contig 67755 bp, 67 predicted proteins | sample 235331 | NCBI WGS metagenome assembly JRYF01 (sample SAMN03074217, study PRJNA261475) | activated sludge metagenome | biome: Wastewater Treatment Plant; feature: Wastewater; material: Activated sludge; isolation source: activated biomass of a wastewater treatment plant treating hydrocarbon... ... | reverse complement strand
TGCGACTTCTTCCTCCGGAGGGAAGCGCTCTATCCACTGAGCTACGCGAGCATTTTCGTTAACATTAGCGGGCCTTTATGGTTATGGTCTTGATCCTAACGGGATCGACCGGCCTCTCGCCAGTCGGGCCGCCTTTAGGCTGGACAGCGGCGATCGTCCTTACATTCTCCATCCCGTCGATAACCTTACCAAAGATCGTATAGTTCTTGTCAAATCCTGGTTCGCGCTTCAGCGTAATGAAGAACTGGCAATTGGATGAATCGATACTGTTTGCGCTGCGAGCCGCCCCGAGGATTCCGGTATCGTAGGGAATATCCGAAAACTCAGCGGGAACATTTGGCTTATTGGATTTTCCAGTCCCATCATTGTTAGGATTGTCGTCCTTTGAAAGCGGGTCGCCCCCTTGGATCACGGACTGGTTAATGCGGTGGAATGTAGTTCCGTTGTAGAAGCCTTCATTTGCCAAGGCCTTGAACTGGGCAACCATCTTCGGGGCGACATTCGAGTAAAGTTCAAGTGTGATGGTTCCGTAAGCCTCTGCATTTTCCATTTCGATCACGGCGAGTTCTGCGTCAGCAACTGGCTTTACCCCGACAGCAAGCCCCGTCTTGGTATTTCTGGCCGGAGCAGAAGGGCCGCACGAAAGACTTAGGGCAACAAATACCAACAAGATCAAAATTGTTATGGTTCTCATAGATCTCCAAATCAGAAAAGCTTTTCGGTATCCAAAAGTAAGGTGACCGGGCCGTCATTGACCAATTCGACGTCCATCATTGCCTGAAATCGGCCGGTTTCGACCTTTGCAATGCGTTTACGAGCACCGGCGACAAAAACCTCATAAAGTCGATTTGCATGCTCAGGAACAGCAGCATCGATATAAGTAGGCCGCCGGCCGCGCCGCGCGTCGCCGAACAAAGTGAACTGAGAAACGACAAGAAGCTCACCTTTCACGTCCAGCAAGGACAATTCCATACGTCCCGCACTGTCGTTGAATATGCGCAGATTCAATACCTTCTCAAGCAGGTATTCAGCGGATCGTTCATCGTCGGTTCGAGAGACACCCATCAAGAGGAGGATCCCGCGACCGATACTGCCGACCAATTCTCCTTCAACAGTTACACTCGCTCTTGAGACTCGCTGAACGACGCCCCTCATTGACATTAAACCGCTTCAATGTATACCCGATTCATGATCACAGGCTCAAGCGGCTTGTCATTCGAATTCCGCTCTACATTCGCGATCGAATCAACGACATCGTGTCCCTCAATGAGTCGACCAAACTTTGTATAATTGGGCGGGAGCGGATAATCAACGTGCATGATAAAAAACTGCGAGCCATTCGTATTCGGACCGGCATTGGCCATTGCGACGGTGCCCTTCTCATAAACGCCCGCGTATAGGTCAGAAGATCGGTCGATCTCGTCATCAAACTTTCCACCCCAGGCAGATTCGCCACCGTAGCCCTCACCTAGCGGATCGCCTCCCTGGATCATAAAATTCGGTATCACCCTATGGAAGATCACGCCGTCGTAATAGCTTCGTTCCGAGAGAAGCCGAAAATTCTCGGTAGTCTTGGGAGCATCCTGCTCGAGAAGCTCGAATTTAATAGTTCCCTTAGTTGTTTCGATAACTGCTGTCCTGTTAGCCACTTAGAATTAATCTCCGTGTAAGATAAATCTGTCTATCGCAGCGGCGACACCGCTTTCGTCATTACTTAATGTTGTATAAAATCTGTCGCGTTCTAGCAAACTTGGGTCTGCGTTTCCCATCACGACCGATGTTCCGGCAAACTCCAACATTTCCAAGTCATTGAAATTGTCTCCGATGACCATGATATTGTCCGGAACCAGACCGCTTTCGCGCGCAAGCCTTTCAACACCCGTTCCTTTTGACGCATCCGGCGGCAATATATCTATAAGCGTAAAATCGAGACTTGGATAGATTGTCGGTAGGATCGTTACGCATCCCGCAAGTTCCACCCTAAGAAAGGCAAGGAGAGTTTCCATCGCGCTACAGCCTCCGGAAAAGGAGATGTGTATAACCTGATGATAAGGCAGGGCGGCGTGGAGGTCGCTGACATGCTTTACAGATTCTTCTGCCTCGGAGCCATGAAGACGCTCAGACCACAACAGATATTTCTGCAGCGGCAAGTTATCTTTTGAGATGCGGTCGTAAAGCATAGTGCCTTTTCCTTCGGGGTCCGCACTAACTAGAGCGTCTCCGCCATATCGCTTTCCCACCCGAACGATCTCGCGGGTGGTCTCGACATCCAAGATCGATACAGCTACCGTTTCAAGCGTGTCGGCGTATTTTAGAAGAGCACCATTGTGCGAGATCATTGGCGCATTCAGCTCAAGATCGATCCCGACTGGTCGTGCGTCACGAAATCTGCGTCCCGTTGCTATTGTGACCAAGACTCCCACTTCTTCGGCCGCACGTATAGCTTGCCGGTTCGCATCGGAGACACGCCCATGCGAGTCCAGCACGGTGCCGTCGAGATCTAAGGCGAGGAGTTTTATCTCCCTATTTCCCATTTCGAATTACGCATTCTTAATAATTGAGCATCAAAATACCAGAGCGAACTCAGATCTAAATGATCATCGCCGGCCGCTTTCATTCTCGCGTTTTATACGTCGTTGATCTGCGAGCCAGCGCTGGTACTCAGCTTTGCCTTTTTCGAACTCAGCAGCCGACGTGTAAAAATGGTGCGAGCCGTCGTTCTTCTGCACATTGAGAACATAAAAGATATAGTTCGTCTCGGCGGGGTTAAGTGCCGCTTCGATCGACGATACCGATACTGACGAGATCGGACCGGGCGGAATTCCGCCATACTTGCGTGTGTTGTATGGTGAATCTGCATCGATGTCGCTCTTGTGTATGGTTCCGTCCCAACGGTCCTGCATTTTTGCTACATAAACAACGGTTTGATCGATACCAAGCGGAATATTTCGGGCAATACGGTTGTAGATCACTGACGCGACGACCGGCCGCTCGCTCTCGACAGGCGATTCTGTTTCGATCAAAGAGGCTATGGTCACGATCTCGTGCGGTGTGCGCCCGATTTGTCGGGCACGTTCGGTCCATTCGGGCTTCCACACTTTCTTAAACTGATCGACCATCATCCTTATCGCGAGTTCTGGCTTTGCATCGGGCGCCAGTTCATAGGTACTCGGGTAGAGATAGCCTTCCAGGTTTCGGGCTTGCGGAAAGAGGTCTCTTATCCCAGACGTATCTGACATCAACTCAAGTATTTCCTTCTCGGTCATCGGAGGCTCAGAGGGGAACTGTTCTGACAATCGCTTTGCGATATCGAACCGCGTGAAACCCTCAGGTATCGTTAGTCGTTTTGTCTGAACAGTTCCTTTTTCCAGCTCCTTTAGCACTTCAAGAGGCGAGATGGGCGAAGCGAACTTATACTCGCCTGCCTGAAGCTTCGTCGCGTCGCCTAAAGATCGTATATATAGGCGCAAGGGAAGTTCACTTGAAATTATTCCTTCGCGTGCAAGCTGAGACACTATTTGAGGCGGTGTCGAACCTTTCTGTATGGTTATTACTTCGTCGGCCCTGTCATGTTTGTTCGGCCGGGTGAGAGAGCTGAAAAACCAGTACGCGCCCGCCGCAACGAAGACTACGAGCAGGGTGAGCGTTCCAAAAACGAGTTTCATGAACCTCATATTTGTTGCAGAGTTTACCAATCGGTAAAATCGTTCGCAAAGCATTTTGATGAAAAGAGTCTTTGTCGCGATAGATATTCCTTTATCCGCCCGGGAAACCGTCGCCCGATATATTGCTTCACTAAGACTGAAATTTCCGGGGCACCGCATCGGTTGGGAACGGCCGGAAAAGCTGCATTTGACTCTCAAATTCTTAGGTGATGTTGGTGACGTCACGCTTGGGAAAATTCAGGCGGTTTTGACGAAAACGGCTGGTGAGTTCGAGGGGTTCGTTTTCAGAATTGAGGGTACGGGCGTATTTCCCGATTCGAGGAGGCCTCGCGTGCTATGGCTGGGCATCGACGCCGGGGACCCATTAAAAAAGATAGCAAAGGAGTTAGAGCTAAGATTTGAAAAGATGGGATTTCCGATCGACCAAAGGACCTTTAAGCCCCATCTCACCATCGCTCGGGTGCGCGAGCCTGAGCGGTCAGCCAACGTCGCCGAAGAACACCTTCGCACGGAATTTCGCTTGGAAAGTTTCGAGGCAAGCGAAATCGTGCTTTACCAAAGCGTGCTGGCGCCAACGGGATCGGAGTACACGCGGCTCCGCTCGTTCGCTTTTAGAAAGATCTAGTTGGCCGCTTTGGATACCGCTCCCAAAGCCTTTTCAATTGCTTTAGTAACTTCAGGTGCTTTAGGCTCGGTTTTCGGACTGAAACGAGCGATCGTATTTCCTTCGCGGTCAACGAGAAATTTCTCAAAGTTCCACGTGATCTCACCGGAAAATCCGGGATTCGATTTCTCGTTGGTGAGGAACGTGTAGAATGGATGCTGGTCTGCACCGCGCACGGATATTTTCGAGAACATTGGGAAGGAGACCTTATAGTTCAGCGTGCAGAAGTCCTTTATCTCCTGGTCTGTGCCCGGTTCCTGACCGAGAAAATTATTGGCAGGAAACCCCAATACGACAAAGCCGCGATCCTTGTACATGTCGAAAATCGATTGAAGGCCCTCATACTGAGACGTCAGCCCGCAACGACTAGCCGTGTTTACAAGCATAACCACCTTTCCTCGATACTTTTCAAGCTTTACATCGTTTCCATTGATGTCCTTCATCGTGAATTCATACATAGTTCTCTCCTTTGGCGGCTCTGAGGGGGACGGGTTGAATGCCAGCCCGGTCCAATAGGCCGCTCCGGCTACGGCCACGATAATAAAGGCGACAGCTAACCCCGACAACTTAAGAATGCGGATCATCATAAGGAACCTCCGTTCTACCGGTTCAGTTCGCGCGGACTTCTGGGCGACGAAGGCGGCAGTTCTTCGGCCTTTTCACCCGTTTCTGCGAAAACTTCCTTGATGGCTCCTACACTTGCCAGCATCGCGGAGGTCTCCGTTGGCATAAATATCACCTTTGAGTTTTGTGTGCGCGTCATATCGCGAAGCGATTCAATATATCTACTTGTGATCAGATAATTCGCTGTTTTCTCAGCATTTCCAAGGGATTGGCCGATCTGGTGAATCGCCTGCGCCTCAGCAGAGGCGGCCTTCAGCCGAGCCTGGGCTGCACCATCTGCCTGCAGTATGGCCGATTCACGTTCCCCCTCGGCACGCGTTATAGCGGCTGTTTTTTCGCCTTCGGCTCGCGTGATAGCAGCCTGCTTTTCGCCCTCTGCCTGCAGGATCAACGCACGCCGATTGCGCTCGGCAGTCATTTGTTTTTCCATCGTGATCCTCACGTCTTCGGGCGGGTTGATGTTCTTGACGTCAACCCGGGTAACCTTCACGCCCCACTTGTCCGTAGCATCATCGAGAATGACACGGAGCTTTGCATTGATCTGGTCGCGCGAGGATAAGGTGTGGTCTAGATCCATCTCGCCCATGACGGAGCGCATTCCCGTTATCGTTAGTTGAACTATCGCACCCACCAAATCAGCGACTTCGTAAACGGCCTTCATCGGATCAGTTACTTGCCAGTAAACGACCGAATCGACGTTGATGGTAACGTTATCCCGCGTGATTACGGGTTGGGGCGGCATGTCAATATATTGTTCGCGCAGATCGATCGACGTTATTCCGGGACGGACACTCGACCAGTACACCGCTCTGGGCGATTCGAAGAAAGGGACGATGATGTTCAGGCCGCTATTTGCAACGCGGTGAAACCGTCCCAGCCGTTCGATAAGCAGAACGCTCGACTGTGGCACGATCTTTATCGTCTTCCAAGCAATGGTCAGGAGAGCAATACCAAGAAAGAACAGAAACAATAGTCCAAGACCGCCAATGATCCCTTCCATAATCGAGCCTCCTAGATCCTAGCTATATTCAAAATATAACTGATTTTACTGGTAAACGCGACTATGCAGTATTTATCCGCATAAAGACGGAGGAGGATCAATGAATGTTCTGACAAGAGGCGTCCGGCATTTTGTGAAAGCGAAGCGGTGGCAGATCTCGTCGAAAGTGCCGAAGTTCAAATAGCTTTTGGTGCGAAACGTGCCTTATAATCTCGGCTTACTATGGCGATTACACTCGCAGAGATAAACGATGCAAGGCATCTGTTGCAAGGGATAATCACCCGAACACCGATCATATCGGATGAACGAATTTCCGGCGAGGTCGGCGCAAAGGTATTCCTAAAGGCTGAGTGCCTCCAACGCGGCGGTTCATTCAAGGTGCGGGGAGCATATAACCGCATCTCGCGAATGTCGCCAGAAGAAAAATCTCGTGGCGTGATCACGGCTTCGGCTGGAAACCATGCCCAGGGTGTCGCGCTTGCCGCTAAGCTCAACAGCGCGCGCTCGACCATTGTTCTGCCTGAGTTCGCCCCTCTAACGAAGGTGGTCGCAACAAGGTCGCACGGCGCGGAGGTTATCCTGAAGGGCACGAGTTTTGATGAGGCGGTAGCTTACTCGAAGGAACTGTGTGCCGAACGCGGACTGAATTATGTACACGCTTTCGATGATGAAGCCATAATCGCGGGTCAGGGAACTATTGGGTTAGAGATCGCGGAAGACCTCAAGGATGTATCGGTCATTGTTGTCCCGGTAGGTGGGGGCGGGGTAATCTCCGGTATCGCGATCGCCGTGAAGGCATTACTTAAAGGCGTGAGGATGATCGGGGTGCAAACAGAGAATGTGCCGTCGGTCAACACATCGCTTGCAGCAGGGGGGCCGGTTGAGGTGGCCGTACACAAACCCACGATAGCGGACGGGATAGCGGTCAAGAGACCTGGCGAACTAACGCTTCCGATCATCCGGGAACTGGTCGATGAGGTTGTTGAGGTCAGTGAGGAAGAGATCGCCCGCGGCATTTATCATTGCATTCAGAACGCCAGTCTCGTCGTTGAAGGGGCAGGAGCCGCCGGGGTTGCGGCTCTCCAGGCCGGGAAAGTGAAGATAAATCCCGAGGACACGGTCTGCGCCGTGCTTTGCGGCGGTAACATCGATGCCAATCTGCTGGCCCGCGTTCTTGAGCATGTCCTCGTACGCGAGGGAAGGTACATAATTCTAAAGCTGCTGGTATTGGATCGACCTGGGATGCTGGCATCGGTTCTTAATCACGTCGCGCAGACCGGAGCGAACGTTATCGAGGTCTATCATCAGCGTGCGATCTGGCTTGCACCTCTTGGGACGGTCGGAATCGAAATGGTTTTGGAGGTACGTGATCACGACCACGCCCGCGATGTTCAATCGCATCTAAGGTCAGCCGGTTATCAGGTAGAAAGGCAGGGTCAGGGGGACTGGTAAGCTTAATAGCCGAAGGTGCGGCTTCAGATATCGCCGCCGTAGGCAAGCACCAGTGTCTCAAGCACTGTTCGCTGTTCGCGGTCCATATCGTTAAATTGGACACCGAAGCCGATACCGTCGTGAACATAGGCGACCGTCCCAAATATTTCTATCTCGCGTCCGTTCGGCAGAACAAGAGTGATGCCAACCGTTTCCTCTGGCCTCACGCCCGCTATCGAATCAATATAACAGCCGCCTAAGCCGAGGTCCGTCAGACGTGCCTCCCGCTTACCGGAGGAACAGTCAAGAAAGACTGACATTGGAAGCGTGATCCGCGAAAATTGTCTGTCGACCATTATTTCCATATTCTGTTCTCTCCCGAAGCGTGACGAGTTGACGAAGTTCAAGGTCGATCTCCTCGAATGTATCTAAATGATCAATAGGGGCTTGATTCCCGACTATTTCCTCTTTAGGTCTTCGGTATATAGCTCGCGGTACATCCTGTAATTATTCATTACTTTGAACACGTAATTTTTTGTTTCGGCGAACCCAACCTCAGCTGAAAAGATGCCGGGTTCCTTAGCACGCGTACGATTCAGCCATCGAGCGGCATTGTCCTCTCCGGCGTTGTAGCTCGCTGCCACCGCTTCATACAAGCCTCCGAACTCATCCTTGATCTTGCGGATATACAAGGATCCAATTGCGATGTTTGTTTCGGGATCATAGAGATCGTCAGGCTGCAGGCCACGATAGCCAGCTTCATCTTTATATTTTATGGCAGTATCAAATACCAGCTGGACTAGCCCGCGAGCACCCGCCGGCGACTTGGCGGCCGGCCGGAAAGAACTTTCCTGCTTCATTATCGCCAACAAAAACCGCGGATCGATACGCTGCTTCTTCGCATGTTTGAGGACGATCGAACCGAATGGTGTTGGGTATTCCGCGATGAGCCTGGGCGTAGCCTGCGCGATCCTCCTAATCGACGAAGACGTCAATCGCTCCGACGCGAGTCCACCGAAATAAGATGTTGGAGTATTAGGTATCTCAGAGAAAATTGACTGCGCCTCCGGCTTCCGCCCTGCCTTTTCAAGTGCAAACCCCTTAAGGAACTTTGCCTCATCCGCAGAGGTCATTGATCCTGCAAAACTTCGGATCTCTAGCAAACGATCTGCCGCCGCGGCGGCCTCATCCCACCGCCCTCTATACAGCTCCATACGTACTTTAGCCTGAAGAGCATTGGCCACCGTCGCCTTTCCGGCGAATTCACGTACTGCTTTTCCTACCCACTCATCGGCCCTCTCGAACTCCCCTGCCTCGCGATAGGCGTCGATTATATTCAGATAGGCAGATTCTATTCTTTCGCCTTGCGGAAACATTACCGCGTACTGCTCGTAGGTTCGGGCTGCTTCAAGATTGCGTCCGGCTCTAACGTAACTGGCTCCTTTAAATGCGAGGCCCTCGCGGCCTTCCTTTGTCATTGAATGATCCGCTAGAAGTCGGTCAAACCATTCAACTGCCTTCAAATACTCACGCTCCCACATGAAAGAACGAGCGGTGCCGAACAGTGCCTTCGGAATGCCGGCATCATCAGGATAATGGTTGAGAACGATGGTCCAATGCTCACGAGCTTCGGGAAACAAGCGGTTTGCCATGTATATTTCAGCCCGAGACAGATGTTCGGAAGCGGCGAGAGTTGGCAGTACACCTCTGTTCTCAGCTTTGGCCGCCAGATCGGCTGAAGTGACCCGTCTGAGCGCTGCGTCAGACACCTGTGAGAATACGTCGGGGATAGCGATCAATATCGAAAAGGAAACTACGAGAAGGGCTTTCATATCGACTACTTAGGGAAGGCTCAACTATCTAAAGATTACCCGATTTTTAGACGAGCCGGAAATATTTTTCGTTGCAAGGTGATGCAGTGAATTTAAGTGAGGCCGAAGATCCTCCAGATCTGTCGCCTCATCGACGATGCATTCCTTGTCTTGTCGGCTATTTGGATAACTCTATTCGGGCGCTCGCGTGGTAGAATCATCCTTTATTCAGCGAGGGAACTGTAATGAAATTAGCGATAAATGGCGCCACAACGATGACATCGGATATGGAAACTGACATCCGTTCGGCCTCGGCCGCAGGATTCGAGCTGGTTGAGCTTCGGTCGAATAAGCTTTATGACTATTTAGACGTCCATAGCATTGATGATCTCAAAGCTCTCCTTACCGAGGCGGGTGTCGGGGTCCTGTCGATCAATACTCTGGAACACATAACATGGCGCAGAGAAGAGGATCTTGCCGAGATCAAGCAAGAATGTGAGAGGCTTTCTGCCATTTCAGCGGCGATCGGGTGTCCATATGTTTTGTCAGTTCCCGGTGCTCTGCGTCAGGGCCCGAAAACAGATGACGAAACGATTGAAGAATCGGTGCGGGTGCTAAATGAACTGGCTGACATCGCCGAACCGTACGGCGTCAAGATTGGCTTTGAGTTTTTGGGTGAATCAGGGAATTCTGTAACTACCCTGGACCTGGGCAGCAAGATCGTCGATCTTGTCGGCAGGGAATCAGTTGGGAATGTCATTGATACTTACCATTTCTACGCCGGAGGATCATCGTGGGAATCGCTCGAAAACCTCGATCCAAAGAAACTCTTCATATTTCATATAAATGACGCCGAAGATCTGCCTAAAGAAGAATTGAACGATTCGAAGCGTCTTTATCCCGGTCTCGGCATACTGCCGATCTCCCGGATGAAGGAAACGCTGGATCGTATCGGATATGATGGGCCGGCCAGCATTGAGATCTTTCGACCGGAATACTGGGAACGCGACCCCTATGAAGTTAGCCGTGAAGCGAAAGAGGCGGCGGAACGGGTATTAGGTTTGGGACAGCATGCCGCTGGCGGCAGTTGGTAAACATCGTCGGGTGTTTGTACTTTTATGACAAAGGTTAAGGTCGGGATCGTTGGAACCGGATACATCGGAAATGTCCACGGGCGTATTCATGCTCGTGACGATCGAGTTGACGTTGCCGCTTTATACGACATAGTCCCGGAACGTACCGAGCGTACTGCTAAGGCGATAGGGGGTAAAGCTTGTTCTTCACGGGAGGAGTTGTTGGAGAATTGTGACGCTGTACTCATATGCTCTCCGAATAAGACTCACAAAGAGGTTGCCCTGCATGCGATAGCGGAAGGTAAACACGTGTTTTGCGAAAAGCCTTTTTCGATAGGTATCGAGGATGCCAGTGAACTTCGCGATGCGGCAAACGGGTCAAAGGGTATTTTTCAAGTAGGCCATAACCGGCGATTCGCTCCGGTTTATTCTAGGCTTAGGGACCTTCTTCAAGATGATAAGGCACATTCGGCACACATTAAAATGAACCGAGGGGAGCTAAAGAATCCCGTTTGGACCGGAGATGTTGACGTTACTGGAGGCTTTCTTTACGAGACTACGATCCACCTTTTCGATATGATGCGCTTCCAATTCGGCGAGATAGAGGAGCTTGTGGCATTTGGTTCTCAGCACGAATATCCGGAATTGGATGAATTCTCGATGATCTTTAAGTTCAAGAACGGCTTCCACTGCACCTTTGCCTCCTCTTCAGACGCAAGTTGGCATTTTCCGTTTGAACGAATCGAAGTCTTTTGTCACCACCGAACTATCGTGACAGAAGAGATGGAACGTCTGCTGGATTCTCGGGGTATGGACCCGAATTTTTCCACGGAATCCTTCCATATGGTCGAGAAAGAGGAACGCTGGGGATATGAACAGGAGGACCGGGCCTTTATCGATGCGATAGTTGGTGGAACAGCGCCTCCGGTCACCGCAGACGATGGCTACAAGTCGGTCGAGTTGGTGGAATCGGTCTATCGATCGATTCGTTCGTGTGAGCGGATACATTGGACTTGAGCTGATCTGTTTGCAGCGGGGACTTGGTCAACGTTGCTTTACCGAAGGATCATTGGCGACCTCACGGTTCATACCTATAGGGAACATTCTTTGTTATTATTCGTTAGCTATTTGGTCGGAACGCGGCTCAGAGGTTGGGCAGACTATGATCCAATGTGAGAAATGTGGACGGGAGAATGCTGATCAAACTCAGTATTGCCGGTTTTGCGGCGCTCGTTTACCAGCGACAGGCTATCCCCAATCGAGGGCTTCCTTCCAAGATCAATCATATTCGCCCCCACGCCCCTATGCCTGGAAAACCGACGAATACCAGACGCAGACCGATGCAAGGGCCAGGCCGGACCTTGGTCCAATTGGGGGGCACGAGTCTCCAGTGTTCGCTCAGCCTATGGCACACGCTCCTTTTACCTATACTGGGGCGAATTATCGCTGTCCTAATTGTGGTACTACTACACTTCCGATCATCGAGCGTCGCATATCCACCGCCGGTTGGATAACATTCGCCCTTCTACTCGTGTTTACGGTGATCTTCTTTTGGATCGGGCTTCTTATGAAGCAGGAAGTAAGCGTTTGTCCGGTTTGTCGAGCCACTGTGGGTCCTTAGAATTTGCCTAACGATAATAATAGCCGCGAGGGTGCTCGATCTTTACCTCGGGGTTTGTACTTGTAACTTCGATACGGTAATACCCCTTCCGCATATGTGTTGACAAGTACGTTAGCAAAAATTGCCGATTCAATAGAAGCCTCAGGTCGCGAAAGAAGGGTTCAAAACTAATGGGCGCGAGGGTTCCCTGAAAAAACGCTCGGCCGCCAGTCTCATCTGAGAGCTTTAGGAGCGAGCCCTGTCCGTTAAGTATCAGTGTTGAGTTGTCCCTTGAAGTAAGACTGGCCGGCGAATAGAACGAAAAGACTGCGACGGATCGTCGTTGTGCACGGAGGATGGCACGATCAAGATCGATGCTTTGGGTCGGCGATGATCCCGCAACACCTTGCGAAACGTCCAGACCGTCCGAAATGAGCAATATCGCACGCCGCCCCGCCGGTAGGGCGTCAAATCGATTCAACGCGTCAATCACCCCTTCAAACGGACTTCGCGGTGCCGAGCCCTCATTCGAACTTACGATCCTGAGCGACCTTGCTGCCAGGTCAAGATCGTCCGTAAACTTTTGTCTCAATTGGAGTGAACCACCGCGAAGGTAAGCGACCATTACCCTGGAACCCTTCGGCAGGCCCCGTATGAAAGATCCGAGATCTGACAGTTGGAGATTGAATGATGAGCTAAGATCTTCCTGAATAAGGATCGCGAGCGAAAGAGGAGCATCATCGACGCTGCGAATAGAGAGAATTGCCTGTTCGTCGCCGTTCTCCCGGACCATCAGCCGGCTGGCATCCAGTATCTCGGACAGTTGGCCTTCCCGTAGTTCGGTCTTAGTAAAGATCGATATCGGTATCGACACAGTGCGAACCTTAGGCTGGCGCTGTCGGTCCTGTGACGATTGGCCGTAAGCAGTGTTCGAGAACGTACCAAGAGTGATGAGCGTGAACAGAAACGGAAGAAGGGCCTTTCTCTTCATATCTCAAGTATAGATCGAACCATCCATTTCCGTTAACGCTTTGGATATAAGAGGTTTCAGTTTGTGATGCCTCTAGATTGAATTAAGTTTACAGTGTTTGTAAAGTTTATCTTCGGATGACCGAACACTTGTCAAAATACGAGGTTACCGAAAGGGAGTTGGCGCGCGGCAGGCGATTGAAGATCGGGGCCGCGGCTGCACCGTTGGTGCTGACCGCGGCGCCGGCGGTTATATTTACCGTTCTCGCGTTCCTGTTTGGCACTTCGCCGCCGGTAGCTTTCTCCCTTTTTGTCTTCGGCCTAATATTTACCGGACTTGGGTTGCTCGCCGGGCTGGGTTTTACGGGATTTTTTCTTTACCGCCACTCAGCGTGGTCAAAAGAGCTGAGAGAAAAGATGGCTGCCGACGGTATTAAGGCCAATGAGATCGAATGGTTCAAGAATGAGCTCAAACCGAGCGAGAAGCGTGCACTGAAGGATATTACGAAGTCAGATCTTCTTCTTGCGGACGCATATAGGGAAACCCTCGCTTCCAGACTAACTGCGACACGTATCGTTCAGTCCTCAAAACGGGAAATTTCTCAGATGCAGCGACGCCGGGCGAAACTTGGCCGATATAGGTCAGACCAGGTTCAGGATTTCACAAAGCAGATGGATACGGATATCGAAAAGCTGAATTCGATCCATAATGAGGCAAAAATAATGCTTACTGAGGCCGAAGCCCGTCTGCAAATGATCGAGGCGGCGGGCGTTCGCGGCAGAAGCATACCTGATTCTGAACTTGCTCTAAAAAAACTTTCCTCTCGTTCGCAAAATCTTCCGCTAGCACTCGAAGAAATGCGTTTGACCGATGAACTTTCACGTGAGTTTGAAAGGCAACTTGAAGAAGGTCTCGAGCCATCATCGGCGGGCGAGCAAATGTCTAAAGGAGAAAACGAGTGAAGTAAGATTGGCGAAAGAGAACCGCAGAGGCCGATCCAAACGCCTGAATTGAACCTGTTCCGAAACAGGTGGGCAGCTTTCTTTCCCTTGCGGGACTTCAAAGCCGCATCCTTTGGCATATCATCAACGTGGACAAATGCACCGGAAACGGCGTGAGCTTCCCTCAATTCAAGTGTTGGCTCAATTATTATTGCGTCCGGTATCGAACCACGCAGTAAGAATCGATCGCCGGTCATAATTCTAGCACAGCCGAGATCAATGCATGAAAAGTTCGTGACTTCGGAAAACTTCCATTTGAAGGGTGTGTTTAAAGGAAAGTCGTGTGGAAGCGTCTTGGGATGCCTATTGCTCCATTTCGAGTTCCTGCTGCGGGAGGGGATCTTTATGTTTCAGAAATCGGTCCAGCAATTCTGCGCATTCGGCACTTCGAAGACCAAGCTGATCATCAAATTGAGAATGGATGTCCTTTGCGTTGTGCAATTCGTCAGCGATGTGCAGTGCGGCGAGAATCGCCACCTTCAAAGAATCGACCGTAAGCGTTCCGGAAGCGATCTCACGCATCTTTGCATCAACATAGTCCGCAAGGCGGGTAATGTACTCATTGTCTCCTGCCGAGCGAATATTGTAGGACTGTCCGTAGATCTCAACCTCGACGGATCCCTCAGGTGTTTCAGCGTGGCCTTCTCCACTCCTCATTGCCTTATCGTCCGATCGCCTCCGCCACTTCAGAGTCGATCGTGGTCATCGCGTCTAGCATAGCCTCGACCTTTAGTTGGATCGCATCCCGTTCGGCTAGAAGATTCTCTAGTTTTTCGGAAAGGCGGGAATTTTCAAGGGAGAGGCTTGCAGCTTCTCGGCGGAGGCCGGCATTTTCGAGTTCAACTCGTTCCTTTTCTTCACGCAGCTTTTTCGCAAACTCGATGGTAAGGTAAATTTTGTCTTCGAGATGCGAGAACTTCTCCATCCCGGTCAATGCGGCCATCAGCAGGGTCTCCGTGACTTTGTGATAATCGACGTGCGAGAACGATTATGGTGATTTTTCAAGAAAACTTCAAGTAACCGTTCGAAACTTTTTCAAGCTCTTGGTTCGATCCCAAGGGTTGTGCTTAGGGCGGTGAGAATATTCGCATGCACCTCAGTGACCTCTTCTTCGGTAAGGGTCTTATCATCACTGCGATACTCCAATCTGACGGTCAAGGAACTTTTCCCTGGTTCAACACCCTTGCCTCTAAAAACATCAACAAATCCGACATTGCGGCAGATGGCGGAGCCATAGTCGATGACCGCCGACCTAATATCATCGAAATTAATGGTATTGTCGATGAGAAAAGACACATCACGGACCACCGATGGATAACGTGGGAGGGGCCGATACGCTTGAGTTTCAAGGTTTCTAGAAAGGACCGACTCCAGATCGAACTCCCCAACGAAAACCGGGGATCTGAACTTGAACCGATTCTCCATCTCTTCGGTCAGCCGCCCCACCCAGCCGATCAGGCCACCATCAAGATAGATCGCAGCGGACTGCCCTGAACGAAGGTGGTCCACTTCGGCCGACCGAAACTCTGCGGCAGGGAAACCAACAGCGTCAAGGGCCATTTCAACTGCCCCTTTCGCGTCATAGAAGTCAAGGGAACGGACCGGCTCAAGCCTTTTTTGAAGCATCTCACCGCCGGTCAAAGCAAGTCCAAAGACTTCGCGCTCTATAGGAAGATCTCTGGTGCTTCCACCAAAGACACGGCCTATCTCAAAGATCTTTAGATCGCGCCGCTGATGATTGAGATTGTATCTGATCGTCTCGATCAGACCGGCCAAGAGCGTTGGCCTCATCCTGAGTGCGCCATCTATGACGGAATCGCGAAGGGTGACAGCTCCCGCTTTTTCCAGCGCGTCGTGTACTGCAGGTATCGATCCAAACGTGCTGTCATATCCAACATCGATGAAGCTGTAGGTTATAGCCTCGTCAAATCCAGAGGAGCAAAGTGTTTCGCGAAGCTTCCTTTTTCTTTCCTCGGCTGGTTGATATTCACCGGACCCGAAAGCAGGCGGAAGTTCGCCTGCAATGTTATCGTAGCCGGCGTGACGCGCGACTTCCTCAACCAGGTCTTCTTCGATGCCAATGTCATGACGCCAGGACGGTACCCGATAGACTCCATCCTCACCTGCCTTAGGGAGTACTTCAAAGCCCAGAGCGGATAGGATCTCGTTACAGCTTTCTGTATCAACTTTCAGTCCTGTCAGCCTTTCGACAGCGGCGGCAATATCTGCCGACGAAACGGTCCGATTCGCTATTCTGTTGGGGTAAACGTCGACGTAGTTGTCAGCTTTACCGCCCGCTAGATCGACGATCATCTTCGCCGCCCGATCGGAAGCCTGTCGCAGTCTATCGATGTCCACTCCGCGCTCAAAGCGATAGCTTGCTTCAGTTATGAGGCCGAGGCGTCTGGATGTATTCCGGATGCTCGCTCGGTCGAAATAAGCTACTTCCAGGAGCACGTTGACGGTTTCGTCCGTTATGCTCGAATCGAGCCCGCCCATAACCCCGCCGATCGCTATTGGTTTTTCGGCATCACAGATCATTAAAATCGACTCGTCTAGTTTTCTATCGACATCATCTAACGTCCTTAAAGTCTCACTCTGCCTAGCCCGCCTGACGACGATCCGCTTCTCAGTGAGCTTGTCCAGATCGAATGCATGCATTGGCTGCCCTAATTCCAACATTACATAGTTCGTAATATCGGCAACATTGTTGATCGATCGCTCGCCAACGGCTTCAAGCCGCTTCACCAGCCAATCCGGCGAGGGCCCTATCTTTACGCCACGAATGATCCGGGCAGTGAATCGGTAGCAAAGGTCCGGGTCTTCGATCTTCACTACGTCAGGGGCGAGCACGGCGGGGAAAGGCACCGCATCAAGTTCTACCTCAGGTTCGCCAATTTGCGACACCGGGTGAAGATCGTTTCCGGTTATCACTCGCAGCTCGCGAGCGACACCCAGATGTGAAAGACAGTCGGGCCGGTTCGACGTCAGATCAATATCAAATACTTGATCGTCTCCAAACAGGTGCGTGCCCTCGACCGCTAAGCCGACACGCGTCAAAGCCGTCGCAGTTTCTTCTGCAGTAAGTTCAATGTCGATGAGATCTTTTAACCAATTGTAACTGATGTTCATAGGAAGGAGGGCAGGTCTTCCAGCCTGTCCATTCTAATAAAGTTGTATTTTCGCGGCGCAAACTCTTATCAAACAATACGAAGATAAAAAAGGGCAGTCTGGAAACCCTTTCCTACCTGAACTGCTCCAAAAAGCGCACGTCGTTCTCGAACATATGCCTGATGTCGTCTATGTTGAACATTAGGGCGGCCATGCGTTCGAGGCCGAAGCCGAAGGCGAAGCCGGAGTAAACTTGCGGGTCGACGCCGCAGGCACGCAGGACGTTCGGGTGGACCATGCCTGAGCCGCCGAGTTCGATCCAGCCGGAGCCTTTGCATGGGCGGCAGCGTTCGCCATCCAGCTTGCCGGTACCGTGGCATTTAAAGCACGAGAAGTCGAATTCGGCCGACGGCTCCGTGAAAGGGAAGTATGACGGGCGGAACCGCGTAACGGTGTCTTCGCCGAAGAGACGCTTGAGCCATTCGGTGACGGTGCCTTTGAGATGGGCCATCGTAATGCCTTTATCGACGCAGAGGCCCTCTATCTGGTGGAACATCGGAACGTGCGTCATGTCAGGCGTATCGCGGCGGAAGACCTTGCCAGGCGCGATGATCCGGATCGGAGCGCCGCGGCGTTCCATCGCGCGAATCTGCACCGTCGAGGTTTGCGACCGCAGCGCAAAACCGTCGGCGGTATAAAACGTGTCCTGAGAATCGCGGGCCGGATGTCCCTGCGGAATGTTCAAAGCGTCGAAATTATAATAGTCCGTCTCGATCTCGCGGTCGTCCTCGATGGCGTAGCCCATCGACACGAAAATGTCTTCGATCTTCTGCCGCAGGATCGTAATCGGGTGAAGGTGTCCTGTCCGCGGACGTCTACCGGGGATCGTCACGTCAAGCCTTTCTGCCTCTGAACGAGCTCGTGATAAAGATTCGTTCAAGGTCGTCTCGGCAGTTTCGATCCGCTCGGTTATCGACTTCTCGATCGACTGTACGAAGCGGCCGAATTCGCCGCGATGCTCGGGTGGGACCTTGCCGATCAATTTCTTCGACTCCGCAAGAGCGCTCTTTTTCCCCGTATGACGCACCTTTATCTCGCCAACCTCGCGAAGCAGGGCTTCGATGTCGGACAGGCCTCGTCCGTTCAGGTCAATGTCGGCAAATTTTTCAAAATCACGGTCGAACGCCTCACGAGCCGCTTCTACCGTAGCTCTTTCGTCAGCCATAAATATCCAGAATTTCAGGTCAGGGCAGGACAGACACTGAACCTAGTAATATTACCAGCAAGCATCCGTCGACGTAAACACGGTCGCAAGAAGAACTAAGAACTACTAACTTATCACTATCAATTGAACAAAATGAAGATTCGTCTGGCGAATAGTTGGCAGTTGAAAGTGGGTAGTTATGGTTGATATTATCGAGTGCTGACCTGCACCACTTATTGAATGAAAGCAATCGTAAAGAGCAAAGCCGAGCCAGGCCTGTGGATAGAAGACGTTCCAGAGCCGGAAATGGGTATAAACGATGTGATGATCCGAGTCAAAAAGGGCGGCATCTGCGGCACGGATCTTCATATTTACAACTGGGACGCCTGGGCACAAGCCACCATCAAGGTACCGACGACCATTGGGCATGAATTTGTCGGTGAGATCGTGGATGTCGGTTCGAACGTGGTCGATTTTCAAGCCGGCGACATCGTCAGCGTCGAAGGCCACCTGGTTTGCGGACGCTGCCGCAACTGTATGGCCGGTAAGCGTGCTTTGTGTGCCAACACCCGCGGCGTCGGGGTCAATACAAATGGCGGTTTTGCCGAGTTCATCGCCGTTCCGCACACCAATATCTGGAAGCACAAGCCCGACATTGACCTGGACGTTGCGGCTATCTTTGACCCGTTTGGTAACGCCGTCCACACCGCGCTCGAATTTGAAGTATTCGGCGAAGACGTGCTCATCACCGGAGCCGGCCCGATCGGCATCATGGCAGCCGCGGTCGCAAAGCACGCCGGAGCACGTAACATCGTTATCACGGACGTGAATCCATTTCGTCTCCAGCTTGCAGAGAAAATGGGCCACGTCACACGCGCCGTCGATGTCAGCAAGACGTCGATCAAGGACGTTCAGAAAGAATTGGGCATGAAAGAGGGCTTTGACGTCGGCATGGAAATGTCCGGCGTTCCCTCCGCGTTCAAGGACATGCTCGCCAACATGTTCCACGGCGGCAAGATCGCCTTTCTCGGCATCCCGGCCGAGCAGTTCGCCATCGACTGGAAGACCGTCATCTTCAACATGATCACCATCAAAGGCATTTACGGCCGCCAGATGTACGAGACCTGGTACCAAATGTCCAACCTCCTAGACGCCGGCGTCGATATCTCGCCGGTGATCACGCATCGGTACTCGTATAGGGATTTTGAGAAGGGTTTTGAAGCCATCCGGATGGGAAACTGCGGCAAGGTTGTGTTGGATTTTGAGGGAATTTAGTTATGTACGGAACGTTCAAAGACCATTTACAAAACACGATCGATGATATTCGGAATGCCGGGCTTTATAAGAATGAGCGTGTGATTGACGGGCCGCAAGATGCGCGGATCGAGGTTGGCGGACGGGAAGTGCTGAACATGTGCGCGAATAACTATCTCGGGCTGAGCGATCATCCTGCCATAGTTGAAGCGGCTAGGCGCTCGCTTGATCAGTGGGGTTACGGCCTATCGTCGGTGAGGTTTATCTGCGGAACGCAAGCGATTCACAAAGAGCTCGAACGCAAGATCAGTGACTTCCTTGGCACCGAGGACACGATCCTTTACACAAGTTGTTTTGATGCGAACGGCGGCTTGTTCGAGACGCTGTTGGGTGAAGAAGACGCCGTCATTTCCGATGAACTGAACCATGCCAGCATCATCGATGGCATACGGCTCTGCAAAGCACAGCGGTTCCGTTATAAGAACAGCGACATGGCTGATCTCGAGGCGAAGCTGGAGGAGGCAAAGAATGCTCGGTTTAAGATGATTGCGACCGACGGCGTATTTTCAATGGACGGCTACATCGCAAAGCTCGGGGAAATATGTGAGCTCGCCGAAAAGTTTGACGCACTTGTGATGGTCGATGATTCGCACGCGGTTGGCTTTATGGGCAAGCACGGAAAGGGAACTCACGAGCACTGCGGCGTAATGGACCGGGTCGATATCATTACGGGAACGTTGGGCAAAGCATTGGGCGGAGCAAGCGGGGGCTACACCAGCGGCAAAAAGGAGATCATCGAGCTGTTAAGACAACGCTCGCGGCCGTACCTTTTTAGCAACTCTGTTGCACCGCCGATCGTCGCCGCCTCGATCGCGGCCATCGACCTGTTAACTGCCTCGACCGAGCTAAGAGACAAGCTGATGGACAACACAAAGTATTTTCGGGAGAAGATAACGTCGATCGGCCTCGAGGTTCTGCCCGGCGAGCATCCAATAGTGCCCGTGATGTTCGGCGAGGCCCAGCCTGCGGTCAAGACGGCCGAACTGCTACTCGACAAAAGCGTTTACGTAATTCCGTTTTCGTTCCCGGTGGTGCCGAAAGGCAAAGCACGCATCAGGACGCAAGTGTCTGCCGCTCATTCGAAGGAGGACCTCGACTTTGCAGTCGAGAAGTTTGCGGAAGCAAAAGAAGAATTGGGCATAGAAAAAAGCATGTCGGCCTGAGACCGACATGCCATGTTTCCGATTCAACAAACCTAGGCAACCGCCTGGGCTTTGTTGTTGATAGCTTCTTTCGCTTTGCCAGCGATAGCAGCAAAGGTTTCAGGCTGCTTTACCGCGATATCGGCAAGTGATTTGCGATCAAGCTCGATGCCCGCAAGATCGAGGCCGTGCATGAACTGCGAATACTTCATATCGTTCAAACGGCAAGCTGCGTTGATACGGACGATCCATAGCTTACGAAAGTCACGCTTTTTTAACTTGCGGCCGGTATACGCGAAATTCAATGCACGTTCTACCGACTCCTTAGCCGAACGATACAGCTTCGATTTCGTTCCGCGATAGCCTTTGGCTAGGGCCAGTATTTTCTTACGTTTTTCTAAACGTTTATTACCACGTTTTGCTCTAGGCATAATTCCTCCAATGTGGAATATCGAATCTCGGATATTGAATCTTAAAAGAAATGTATTCGATATTCTTTATTCAATGATCTAAACTTCAGTCGCGACCGTAGGGCAGCATCTTTTCAACACGCTTTTGATCACCCTCGGACACGAGGGTGTCGATGTCGAGGTTGCGTTTACGCTTTGCTGTTTTCTTTGTCAAAATATGGCGAGCGTGCGAATGTCCGCGTTTGAATTTGCCCGATGATGTCGAGCGAAAACGCTTTGCTGCTCCTTTATGTGTCTTAAGTTTTGGCATTATTATTCTCCTCGTTTGACAGGACAACAATCCTGTCGCTTAGCCGTTCAAGCCTTTCGAGCTTTTTTACCGCTCTGCCTTGGCCGGCAAAGATCGAATCGATCATATGATCAAAATATCTCATCATCGTCCTTTTCGATGACCTCTTTTTGTTTCGGCTGCCTCTGCTCGCGTTTCTCCTTTTCAACCCACTCAACAGCATCTTTTTCTGGAGCAGCCTGTTTCTTCCCATCAGTCTTCTTAGGGTGGAAGATAGTGAACATCTGGTAGCCTTCCATTTTCGGAGCAACTTCGACTTCGGCGAGGTCAGCGAGGTCGTCTGTTAATCTCGCGAGGATCTTCGCACCTAGTTCCCGATGGCTCATTTCGCGTCCGCGAAAAGCAATGGCCGCCCGTACTTTGTCGCCGCCTTCAAGCCAGTCGCGAGCGTGCTGCATTCGGTAGCCGTAATCATGCATATCGGTCGCCGGGCGAAATTTGATCTCTTTGACCTGTACGTTGACCTGCTTTTTCTTGGCTTCGCGTTGACGTTTTTTCTGCTCGTAAAGAAATTTGCCGTAGTCAATTATCTTACATACGGGCGGCTTCGCCATCGGCGAGATCTCGACGAGATCCAGTCCCATGTCACGGGCTTTCTGGATCGCATCACGCGTGTCCATTATTCCGAATGTCTCTCCGTCGTCCGTGACCACTCGTACGGCTGGGACCCTTATCCGTTCATTCGTTCGGTGCAGCGGTTCGCGCTGTCTCGGACGGAAATTCCTTCCACCAAATCTTCTAGCGATATCTACCTCCTATTATAAAAACGGGAGCAATATTTGCCGGGCTCCCTCCGGCAAGCATCGTTCTTCCGCTCTAACGGTTGTCGATACTTAGCTTCACAATGAGCGAAGCAGTTTCTGCTGCTGGATCATGCTCTTGAATTCTTCGAGTTTCATTGCGCCTAGATCCCCTTGGCGCCTTTCGCGAACGGCGACCATATTCTCCGTCTGCTCCTTATCTCCCAAAACCAACATATAGGGAATCTTTTGAAGCTGCGCCTCTCGTATTTTAGCCCCGATTTTATCAGATTTCGTGTTTGCTTCAACCCTAAAACCCGCTTCCTTCAGATCCAACGCCACTTCTTCTGCATACTCATTGATGCGATCAGTGATCGGAAGCACCGCAACCTGAACCGGCGCAAGCCATAAGGGAAAGGCACCTGCATAATGTTCTATCAGCACGCCAAAAAACCTTTCAATTGATCCAAACAACGCTCGATGGATCATGAATGGGCGGTGCTTCTGATTGTCTTCGCCGGTGTATTCCAATTCGAAACGCTCGGGAAGATTGAAGTCCAATTGAATGGTTCCTAGCTGCCAGACCCGCCCGATAGCATCTTCGATCTTTATATCGATCTTCGGCCCATAAAAGGCTGCCTCACCCTCGATCCTGTCATACGGGATGTTCCTCTCTCGAAGCGCGCTTGCGAGTTGTTCCTCTGCCGCCATCCAGTCCTCGTCCGAGCCGAGAAATCCCTTGTTCTCAGCATGGCCCCTAACCGACAGTTCAAACCTCGTTTTGTCGAATCCGTAGGTTTCGAAAACCTTGATGGCAAGATCGAGGCAATCTGCCACTTCAGCGTGGACTTGGTCTGGCCGTACAAATAAGTGAGCGTCGTCAACGGTAAAGCCTCGCACTCTCATTAGCCCGTGAAGAGTGCCCGAAAGCTCCGCGCGATAGACCGTTCCCATCTCAGAGTATCGCTGTGGCAGATCGCGATATGACCTTGGCGAAGACCTGTAAATACCGATATGGAACGGGCAATTCATCGGCTTAAGCCGGTATTCTTCGTCTTCTATCCTAGTGGGTTCATACATCCCATCAGCATAGTTGTTCTCGTGCCCGCTGGTGAACCAAAGCTGCCTCTTCGCTATGTGAGGCGTAAAAACAAAGCTATAGCCGCGTTTTTCCAACTCTTCTCTGAGCAGCTTTTCCATTTCATTACGGATTATGCCCCCTTTCGGATGCCAAAGTATGAGGCCCTGTCCGTAATTATCATCTATGGAGAAAAGGTCGAGTTGGCGCCCAAGCTTTCGATGATCCCTTTTCTCAGCTTCCTCGCGCTGTTTTATCCAAGCGTCAAGTTCTTCCTGAGATGCAAAGGCGGTTCCGTAAATGCGTTGCATTTGGGGACGGCCCGCATCACCTTTCCAGTAGGCGCCGGAAAGCGCAAGAAGCTTAAAGGCCCTTAGTTTTCCTGTATGCGGGACATGGGGCCCGAGGCAAAAATCGATAAAAGGTGAATTGTCGATGTAATAAATACTCGCAATGCCCTCGACCTTTTCATCAATGAGTTCGCACTTCAAAGGTTCGTCGCGTTCTTTGAATAGATCAAGGATCTTTGCTTTTTCAACCTCTTCACGTCTGTACGGGAGGTTCTGCTTAGCCATAGCCCGCATCCTTTTTTCTATGACCGGAAGATCCTCTTCGGTTAAATTTCGTGGAGCAATGACATCATAAAAGAATCCATAACGCGGATCGTCCATCAACGCGGGGCCGACACCCAGTTTCGTTCCCGGAAACAGGTCAAGCACGGCCGCCGCAAGTAAGTGGGCGGTTGAATGCCGAATGAGTTCAAGCCCGTCAGGAGTGCGAGCGGTGATAGGCTCAATCGATATCAAATCGTCAGTCGCGTCTATTTTCGCGTTCAGATCAACTTGCCGACCATTTACCTTGGCCGCCAACGCTTCTTTGAGCGTTTCACGATCAAACGCCTTCAGGGCATCGGCCACTGTTCCCGACGATGGGATGCGGCGCGTTTGTTCTCCAAATTTTATGTTCAGTTCGGTCATGACATTGTCAATGGTAAACCGCACCGATGATGCACACGCTGCAAAACACGTTTTGGGTTTGCTAAGCGTTCAACTGTCATCACACAAGGAAGAAAGTGTTACCAACCAACAATTACTACTACATGAACAGATCAGATCCGATAAGAGCGATTTTGCCAGGGAGGGTGAATTTAATTCACGCTTCCGTTGTCCCGCCATAAAATGCAGGCTGTAGTAGATGTAAAAACGGCAAAATACTTCGAGAGCATCATATCGAAAAATGTAGCGGCCAGCCCGGACGGGTCGCCGCCAAATCAACAAACAGTAAATCTTATATGGTGGGCCAAGAAATATCAAGTGAAAACAGGATGAATTCACCGCCCCTCAATTTATCGCCGGCAATAAATATTGAGCATCCTGGCGAACCGATCAGTTGACCGCATTGTGTTCCTTAAACCTCCGACGCGTAGGTTGTTCACTATGCAACGGCACCTCACGCGCTCTTTTCGGCCAACAAGGCTTGACTTGCTCCAACCCATACCCACGCAGCATCTTCATCTTCGGGATCGAAAAAGCGAATCTCGGTAGAGAACATGGGCGAAAATAGTTCGATCAAGTTTCTCATCCATGGTTTTGCACCAATGACAGCATACCTTTCGACCTTTGTAATTGCCTTGTATTTCATCTTTACGAGATCATCGTCGAGCAACGCTGTGAGATCGAAGCCATTAAAATTCTTGAGGCGAGCCAGGACGTTAATATTCTGGTCTTTTTCGAGAAATGGCATGAATGCTTCGACCGCGTTCTTCACATCCTTTTCTCTTAGACGTCCGTTAACTTCATAAGCAAAGACATTCTCGCTCGTTGTCTGAATGAAGTAGATCGAAGGATGTGGGACCTCGGGTTTTGATAGAGGTTCGGGAGCTTCTGCCGCCCAAGCAAAGGCTTTGGCCCTTTCTCTCGGTTCAAATACACGAACGTCTATCGAAGAGAAAACAAGTCCTTCGACCCGGGCCATCGCGGCGAGCCACCCCTTGTCTGTGACCACGGCGGCCCGATAGTACTTCGAGAGGTTTCCGATCTGTCCGATCCCGTTCCAAAGGTCCTTTATCGCCCCTTCGATCGTGAATCCCGTCGAGCCGTCGACCTCGGCAAAAAACGATACCCGTTCGTTCGATTTCAATACTTCATTAGTCGTCTTATAAGCCTCTTCGATATCTTCGGCTGTTACACTGCCGGATATCTTCATTGCTATAAGGTGTTTTGGCGATTCAAGTATCTCTATCATATCTTTGCTCCAAAAAAAGGAATTTGAATACAAATGATTTACGACCAAGAACGGCCAAAAGTTCGATCAAACAATAGCGGACGGCTCCATCACAGAGATTTTTGTCCGTAACTGTTGTGATGCGAATCAATTCATCGAATGGAGGCCAAACATATTACCGTCTGGATCCGTGCAAAGCGAAACGAATCCGTATGGTCCGATGGACATCTTCGACCTGAAGACGGAGCCGCCCGCAGCTGCAACACGTCCTTCTTCAACGGAACAATCGTCACAGTTGAAATAAACAAGCGTGCTGTTGCCGCCGCTCGGCATACCGTCCATCTGACATAGCGCCCCCGACGAGCCGAACTGTGTCATCGTTTCATCTCCCATCGCAAAAGCCACCATCTTCAGCGGTTCATCGGTCGGACTAGGCAATTCGGTCATCGAGACAGAAAGTACTGTCTCATAAAAGGCCCGTGCCTTCGCAATATCCTGAACATAGATCTCGAACCAACCAACCGGATTAACTCCTTGCATCGTTTAATTGCTCCTTAAGAATAAAATTACGTCGGGGGAATTATATGCTTATCGGCAGGTTGTTTAAAATGAAAATGGTAGGCACTAGCAGAGTTGAACTGCTGACCCCTACCGTGTCAAGGTAGTGCTCTACCACTGAGCTAAGTGCCTACACGCCGCCATCCCGGCGAAAAATAAAGGATGCCAAACGGTTATAAATGTGTCAACCACTTTAGGGGTTGAGTTCTGCCAAAAGGGTCCATTCTTTTCGATCAACCGAAACGCCTTTCGGAAACCGTGATACAAACTCTTCCCTGAGTCGATTCGAGTGTCCCGCGAGGTACCTCGCTAAAGTTTCGCGATCCCGGGCCACATAGGATGTGCGAAACTGATGCTCCGCATTCTGAGAAAAGGAGGCTGAAATAAAGCATCCTGTCGCTAAGACGTCAGGGATATGCTGCCGCACCATATAGTCTTTTAGGTCACCTGCCAAGTCAGGCTCGACATCCAAATGAACTTCATAGATCACCAGTTTCATCTGATCATTGAACCGTTCCGCTGCAAAAGCGGTGCATTGCTATCGCGACCAACTTTGTCGTGCGGTTATCCGCGTCATACTTTGGATTTACCTCTGAAAACTCGATAATGCGGGTATTTGCCAAAGAAGCAGCATATTTGACGAGTTGGATGAACTCGCCCGCCCGCAGTCCGAGCGGAGATGGTGCTGAAGTGCCCGGAGCATCTGCAGATCGGACGGCGTCCATGTCAAACCCAAAGAAAGTATTTAGGGACGAACTGTGGCCGATGAACTTCAGGCGGACCTGCTCTTTTAGCTCGAGGTCGGCCTCTGCACGGGAACGCAGCAGTTCAAGGCTTATGCGATTCACACCCAAACTGCGAAGATATTCATAATAAACGGGCGAGCAGAAGTGGCTTTGAAACCCAACCTCGTAAAAATAGGACGGCTGCAAAAGGCCCTCATCAAGTAGCTGCCGGTAGGGAGTTCCGCTGTTCCGTTCTTCCGCTAGGCGCACGTCCAACTGAGCATCCACGTTGACCGCGATCCAGTTCTCAGAGCCGTAAACATCGGCGATCGCACGTCCGTCAGGATAAGAGATATCGTTGCCGCCGCCGAGAACTATCAACCGCTTTCCGTCAGCGAGGATCTGCCTGACAACCTCAAAATGTCTGTCGTGGACATCCTCAAGGGTTCCCCTTATTTTCACGTCGCCCGCGTCGAATATCTGCTTTCGAATGTTGAACGTGGTTAGTTTATAAAACTGTTCGCGAATGGCCGTCGGGGCCAAAGCCGCGCCCGGCCTGCCATTATTGCGCCTAACGCCCTCGTCTTGCGGGCAGCCGATAATAACGATGTCTGCGGCCTTGTAATCCGCTTCCTCCCGCCCGACCACCTCTCCCAGACGCGGATCGTTCATGTCTCCACGCCGGAAGAACAGATCTGAATCTGGTCTGTCCACATGGTCAAAAAGATTGCTCATGATCGGGCTTAAGTATTTTCCGAATTAGTGGCGAAGTCAATGCGATCTCCTTGAGCTGGGCTGGTCGGAGAAGGAGTTTCTGCGCTCGATACGGCGAGTTATGGTAAATTGTTCACGTTCGAAAGACATCGACAGCTTTATTGTTGCTTGACTGTGATACACGGAATTTCGGGCAGATCTTGAACGTCTGGCGTGCATTCCAAAGTATGTGGACATAATCTTTGAGGAAGGTGCGTGATCATGGTACCTGTAAATCGCTACGCAAGGCTTATTGCAGTGTTTCTCTGCCTTGCCCAATTTGGTTATGGCCAGGTTGACGAGATCTGCGGTGAGTTCGGGTTTATCCCTACACTCGAGGGCCCAAGGCTGAGCGCTCCTTTCATTTTTGGCCGTATCAATATAAAGGCAAGCGAACATAGGGCAAAATTTCCCAAGGTCACCATCACATATCAGAATCGCGGCAGTTCCCCGGAAAGGTTGACGGTTGCTGAATCCGGAAACTATTGCTTCAGGGTGACAACCGGCGCCGGTGGGATACTGATCGTTGAGATCGACGGTGTTGAAATGGCTCGCCGCCAGATCGCCACGCTCGCTCCGGCCCAGCAGAGAGAAGATTTTGAGGTCTTTATCGACCGAGACAAACGACTTGCGACGCCCGGTGTTATCTCGTCGAAATATGAACGGCCGCCCAATCCGAAAACGGCGGAACTTTATAGGCAAGCCGCGGTTTCAGAGGAGAAGAAGAATGTCGACGAGTCCCTCAAGTATCTGCGTCAAATAGTTTCGATCGATGCTGGAGACTATGTGGCATGGACGCTGATGGCAAACAAGCTTCTCATAAAGAAAAACTATGCTGAGGCTGAGACCGCGCTTCGAAAGGCGATCTTGTTGAAACCGGACCATTTTCCGGCTTGGATAGCGGCAGGTCGTGTTCGTGCCGACCAAAAGCAACATGAAGCCGCCATAGAGGTCTTCAAACATGCGATCGAACTCGAGCCAAGTTCAGCACGAGCCTACCAGCTTTTGGGTGAATCTTATCTTCAAACAAGACGAGGAACGCTCGGTGCCGAAGCGTTAAATAGGGCTCTCGAACTGGACCCTATCGGCATGGCCGAATGCCATCTTCAGCTCGCACATCTCTATCAGCTTGCACAAGCTAACCAGATGGCTGCACGCGAATACAAGGCATTTCTCGAAAAGCGCCCGGACCACCCGGACCGGAAAAAATTTGAGAAATTTATCAAGGAAAATCTTGATCGGTAGAATAAGCGACGTCAGAATCTCCTTAGTTTGCAGCTTCGGCCAAACCTTTCTCCGAAATTGTTCTTTAATTCGCAGCTTGCACACCGTAGATGGAAGATCTATTGTTCCCTGGAGACCCACCATTTGGCGAGGGGCGGCAGTAAGAACATCTGTGCGATGGCGGCGGGAATACCGGGAAGCATGGCGGCCCAGAGATATTCCGCGAACGGCGTGGCGACGGCAACGGTCGCAAATACGAACGCTATGAACAGCATCCGCCCGCCAACTAGAGCAAGCGCGGTCGAGAGAAAGCCATTCATACGAAACCTTTCACGAAACAGCCCAGCCAAAAGGCCGTATGCGCCGAGCTCAAGCGTCATTGCAGGCAGAATTTGCGGTAGCGGATGACCGGAGATAAGAAAGCTCAAACCGGGCGCGGCCAGTCCAACCAGTGCACCTGCCCGCCAGCCGTAACATAGGCCGACAAGAACTACAGGCCAGTGCATCGGAAGCAGAAATCGCACCGGAAGGCCGGTCGCGTGCACCGCGGCTGGAAGAAGAAACGCAGCTGACGCCAACAGAAGGGCCTGAACCGTTACGGACTTGATCGTCCATGCGGGTAGTGTGATCGAGTTTTGGTTTACGAGGGTCGAGCTTTCCATATGGTTCAATTTAGGTTACGTTTTGGATTCAATCGAAAACTATAGCACGAAGCTATCATCGACGCTTCATCGGGAGCGTGACGCTGTTCTTGTGGGCGAATTCGATCGCTTCTTCATAGCCGGCGTCGGCGTGTCGAATGACGCCCATTCCGGGGTCTGTGGTCAGCACGCGTTCGATGCGGCGGGCGGCTTCGGGCGTACCGTCGGCGACGATAACCTGGCCGGCGTGGAGGGAATAGCCGATCCCGACCCCGCCGCCGTGGTGGAGCGAGACCCAGGTGGCGCCGCCTGCGACGTTGATCATCGCGTTGAGATAAACCCAGTCGGCGATCGCGTCGGAGCCGTCCTTCATTGCTTCGGTTTCGCGGTTGGGCGAGGCTACGCTGCCGCAGTCAAGGTGGTCGCGGCCGATGACGATCGGTGCCTTTAGCTCACCGGACGCGACCATTTCGTTAAGCTTCAGTCCGGCCTTAGCTCTTGCCCCGTAGCCGAGCCAGCAGATGCGTGCGGGCAGGCCTTGAAATTCGACATGTTCTTGAGCCATTGTCAGCCATTTTGCCAGATGATCGTCCTCCGGAAAGAGGTTCATTATAGCCTCGTCGGTCTTGTAGATATCTTCGCGATCACCGCTGAGCGCGACCCAGCGGAACGGGCCTTTGCCCTCGCAAAACAAAGGTCGAATGTATGCCGGTACGAAGCCCGGATAATCAAATGCGTTTCCTACGCCGTTGTCCTTTGCACGTTGTCTTAAGTTGTTGCCGTAATCGAAAACGATGCTTCCGCGACGCTGAAACTCCAGCATCGCCTCAACATGGCGTGACATTGAGTCCATAGCAGACTGTTCATATGATCTCTGATCGCGTTTGCGAAATTCGGCGGCTTCTTCGACGCTGTACCCGATAGGGATGTAGCCATAAAGAACGTCGTGAGCAGAAGTCTGATCTGTGACGACGTCTGGCACGATGCCGTGTTCGAGCAATTCCCAGTGAACTTCAGCGGCATTACCGAGAAGGCCGATCGATCTTGGCTCATTCGCTTCCATTGCGGCCCTCGCAATTCCGATCGCTTCGCTTACGCTGTCGGCCGAAATATCTAGCTGTTTCAGGTGCAGGCGACGCTCAATGCGCCATGGGTCAACCTCTACGAGTATTCCGACGCCACCGTTAAAGGTGATCGCTTGGGCCTGTGCCCCACCCATTTCGCCGAGCCCCGCGGTCAGAACCAGTTTGCCCGAAAGATCGCCCCAGCCGTGCTTCCGCGCCAGCGAGCCGAAGGTTTCATACGTGCCCTGCAAAATTCCCTGCGTGCCGATGTAGATCCACGAGCCTGCGGTCATCTGGCCGTACATCATCAGACCGTCGCGTTCATATTTGTCAAATTGTTCCTGTGTGGCCCAATGGGGCACGATATTAGAGTTTGCAAGCAAAACTCGCGGAGCATCAGAATGGCTTTTGAATACGCCAACCGGTTTGCCCGATTGCACCAGCAGCGTTTCATCTTCATTCAAGGTGCGAAGGCTTTCGAGGATGGCGTCAAAACATGCCCAATTGCGGGCAGCTTTCCCTCGTCCGCCGTAAACGATCAGGTTATCGGGGTCAAAAGCGACCTCCGGGTCGAGATTGTTTTGGATCATTCGATATGCAGCCTCGATAAGCCAATTCTTGCAAGTCAGTTGTGAACCTGTAGGCGCTTTTATCGTTCTCGTCATAATTCTGTCGTTCTATGATAGCCACAAATCATTGTGGAGAAAAACGTGTTAGAATTTCCAATCACATTTGAGGTATCCACTATGGAAAACGTTCGAAAGATCCTACTCGTGTTTGCTATGTGCCCTCTTGCGGCATTGACCGCATTTGCTCAGGTTCCAGATGCTGCGGCAAAGCCTCAGTTTGACGCTGATCTTGCCAGAAAACTCAGCGCTGATGAATTCGGAATGAAAACCTATGTCTTCTGTATCTTAAAGACCGGTCCAAAGGACACGGAGATAAAAGATGCTAAGCAGCGAAACGAGATCTTTGCCGGTCACATGACGAACATAAAGAGGCTGGCCGAAGCGGGGAAACTTGCTCTCGCCGGGCCATTTGGCGCGAACGACCGGGCCTATCGCGGCATTTTCATTTTTAATGTGGCAACAGTTGAAGAGGCACTGAAACTTGTAGAGACCGACCCGGTGATCTCATCCGGGATGATGATAGCGGAACTTACTCCATGGTATGGGTCAGCGGCAGTTCTTTTGGTCAATGACAACCACAGAAAGGTCGCTAAGAGGGATTTTTGATGCAGCGAGCGGATCTCATTCTTCACAACATTGGCCAACTGGTGACTTGTGCTTCGCCCGTCGGTCCGAAACGGGGCGACGAGATGCGAGAACTTGACATCATCGAAGATGCGGCGGTCTCGATCGAGAACGGACAAATCGCAGGTGTTGGAAGATCCGCCGAGCTTCTTGCGCAGTTTGAGTCGGAAAGCATGATCGACGTCGGCGGCTGCGTTGTTTCTCCCGGTTTTGTCGATCCTCACACACACATTGTGTATGGCGGCAACCGCCTTGATGAGTTTGAAAAAAGGATCGGTGGAACTGACTATCTTGAGATCCTGAAGGCGGGCGGCGGCATTATCTCGACCGTCAAATCGACTCGTGACGCGGATGTATCAGGCCTGATCGAAGCTGGAATGGGCAGACTGGGCAAGATGCTTGACTCCGGAACAACGATGGTGGAGATAAAAACAGGCTATGGCTTGAACACCGAGACCGAATTGAAAATGCTTGAAGCGATCGCTCGGCTTGATCTTGAACATCCGGTAGATATTGTTCCCACGATGTTGGCCGCCCACGCGTTCCCACCGGAGTTTGCCGAGGACCGGGATGGATATGTCGATATGATTTGCGGCGAGATACTCCCCAAGGCATGGGACTGGTACGCTGCCTCACACTTCAGCAAGAAAAAGACGCCTATATTTGCAGATGTGTTCTGCGAGACGAATGCCTTCGATCTCATACAATCGGAACGCGTTCTAAAGACGGCGAAAGCTTTGTGGTTTGGTATCAAGGCCCATTGCGATGAATTCTCAAATCTCGGATCAAGTGGTCTTGCGATAGGCCTTGGAGCTGTGTCGATCGACCACCTGGATAAGATCTCTGAGGCTGAGATAGATCTTTTGGCTAGATCTACAACTATCGGTGTGGTAACTCCCAGCGTAAATTTTAATCTTGGTTCCTGTGAATTTGCTGACGCTCGACGGCTTATCGATCACGGATGCGCCGTCGCTGTGTCAACCGATTACAACCCCGGTTCGGCTCCGTGTCCCTCACAGGCAATGACGATGGCGATCGCGTGCAGATATCAGAGGCTTCTCCCTTCTGAAGCCTTGAACGCCGCTACCATAAACGCCGCTTATGCTTTAGGACAAGGCCATCTTGCCGGGTCGATCGAACCGGGAAAGAGAGCGGACCTTATCGTTTGTGATACCCGAGATTACCGCGAGATCGCCTATGAGTTTGGCGGGAACGTGGTAGGAAAGGTCGTTAAAGGAGGCAGGTTGGTTTATGACGCGTGACGGCTTTGAACAATTGCTTAAGACTTTGACCGATGGATGGGCGTCTCGCGACTATAAGAGAGTGATCGCTTGTTTCGATGATGCGGTCTTTTATGCCGATCCGTTGAACTACCGCTTCTTCGGGCGCGAGGGGCTTTTGTCATTCTTTGAGAATGACGATGGGCTGGAGCAATTGTGTAATTTCCACAATTCAGTTTTCGATGAAGAGCGTCAGCTCGGTGCCGCAGAATACACCTATGAGGGCAGTTTTCGGTATCACGGCACCGCCTGGATCAACATCGAAGGCGAAAAGATCGTCAAGTGGCGCGAGTACCAGCACAGATCCGAGCGATCTTGGAACGCCTTCTGGAACCGGGATAACTAGCAATATCCCGTGAACAGAGACCTGGTTTTCGTTTGTCGCATTGTGTTTAAGGACCGGTAAATGATAATGAGGACCGACCAAATCGGATACATTTGTGTTCGAAAAACGTCCTAGCCCGCTACCCTAAGGTATGGAATCTATCTGCATAGATGGCGAAAGCCTCACGTTTGACCAGGTGGTATCGGTGGCTTACGGCAACCCGGGATCGCCTGTTGTGCGTTTATCGGACAGTGCTGTCGAGAATGTAACGCGTGCCGCATCTGCAGTGGACACTTTGCTGGATCGCGGCGAGGTGGCGTATGGCATCACGACCGGATTCGGTGCGTTTAAGGATAAGATCATCAGCCGCGAACAAGTCGAACTGCTTCAGCGAAACATTGTATTGAGCCATGCGGTCGGCGTTGGCGAGCCTCTCGATACCGCCACGGTCCGGGCGACCATGCTTATCAGGGCGAACACCCTTGCTCGTGGTTTTTCTGGAATAAGACTCGAAACGCTCCAGCTGATACTGGGTTGTCTGAATACTGGTGTGCATCCGATCATTCCCGAAAAAGGCAGCCTCGGTGCGAGCGGCGACCTCGCACCGTTAGCCCATTTTGCGTGTGTGCTTATCGGAGAGGGTGAAGCGGAGTTCGGCGGCACCAAGTACACGGGCAGAGAGGCATTGGAAAGGGCAGGGCTGAAACCGGTGACACTTCGGGCGAAAGAAGGCTTGGCTTTGACCAATGGCACGACCGTAATGACCGCTATCGGTCTATTAGAAACTGTGCGAGCGGCAAAACTTGCGGATCTGGCAGATATCGCCGGGTGTCTGACCCTGGAGGCCCTGAATGGTACTGTCTCAGCATTTGACGCCCGTATTCACAAATTGCGCCCGCATCCGAGGCAGATAGATTGCGCGAGCAACTTGCGAAAGATCTTAGAAGGTAGCGAGCTGGTGCGAGCGCACGACCCGTCGAATATCCAGGATGCGTATACGCTCCGGTGCATACCGCAGGTCCACGGGGCTTGCCGAGACGCGGTCGCTTATGCGGAGTGGCTTTTGAAGATAGAACTAAACTCAGTCACGGATAATCCGCTTATATTCGTTTCAAAAGGGCCCGATAACGGTGCAAAAAATATCGAAGTGATCTCCGGCGGGAATTTTCATGGAGAGCCCCTGGCCTTATGCTTCGACTATTTGACGATAGCACTGGCCGAACTCGGTAACATTTCTGAGCGGCGGATAATGCGCCTTACGGACGAAGCATCCAACGCCCATGTTTTGCCGGCGTTTTTGACAGAGAATGGCGGGCTTAATTCCGGCTTTATGATCGTCCAGTACACCGCCGCCGCACTGTGTACAGAGAATAAGGTGCTGGCTCACCCGGCAAGCGTCGATACTATTCCGAGTTCGGCAAATGTCGAAGATCACGTTTCAATGGGGGCGACTGCCGCACTAAAGCTGCGTCAAGTCCTCAGGAATTTGGAGACGATACTCTCACTCGAGCTGTTTTGTGCGGCGCAAGCAGTTGATCTACGGCGCAGAAGGCTTAGCAACCAGTTAGTCGGGATGGGTAAGCATACTCGACCAGTGTTTGATGCTATTCGGTCACACGTTCCGTTCATTGAAACTGATGTATATCTAAAACCACACATCGACGCGGTTCATTCATTAGTTCAGGATTTCATTAGTGGCCGTGAATTAAGGGGGTGATCCTGTGAGTAGGCATAACATATCCTTCTTTTCCCGCTTTGCCAAAATATCGGCGGCAGCCGCTGGGAAGCCGCTGACTTTTCTGCTTGCCGTATTAGTTCTCTTAGTATGGGGGATCACGGGGCCGGTATTCGATTTCAGCGATACCTGGCAGCTGATGATCAACACGGGCACGACCATTGTAACGTTCCTTATGGTTTTTCTCATCCAAAATACGCAGAACCGAGATACTGAGGCGATCCAGATCAAACTGGACGAGTTGATCCGTGCTGTTAAGGGGACGCGAGAAGAAGTAATGGATCTGGAAGAAATGGACGAACACGCGTTGGATGCCGTACGTGCCGAATACTTGCGGCTTGCAGAAGAAGCGCGGAACGAAATCCTCGGTCGCAAGCATCAAAGAAAATGATGAAGAACCCGCTTTTTTACCTTTTCGCAGTTTGTTTGACTTTGTTGGGTCTAGCCCAGTGCGTCGGTTTTGCCCAGGCGGACAATCAGCCGCCGGTTAACTTTCGGGATCATGTTTCAAAAAGACTTGGCGGAGAGGCCAAACTGGCAGAGATCTGCCCGATCGAAACAGACGTAGTTGCCCGGCGCGTTTTCAAGGACTACGGTGCTATGTTCATTGCCGCCAAAGATGTTCGCCACCCGCCAAGGTGTGTTTTCGCAAATGAGGACGAAGTCAGCCTGTTTCAATCATCGCTGACCGCTCGTAGGGAAATGCTGGGGGGGCGGGAGATCGAACTTCAACAAACAGCGATGAATGCTTTGTTAAAGGCTCATGCCGCGGCTGCGAAAAGAAAGCTGACTATTACGCCGCGTGGAGCCTCCGCAGCACGCCGAAGCTACGCTGACACCCATCGGATCTGGATCTCTAGATTCGATCCGGCTTTAAGGTACTGGGTCGCTCGCGGCAGGATCAAGACGGAAGATGCAGAAAAGACGGCAAAACTCGAAACGAACCTCCAGGTCGCCCAAGTGATCGAATGGGAAATGGATTCGATCTGGTTCAGCACGGGCTTTAACCGTACCATTTTTTCGTCAGTCGCCGCTCCCGGCACTTCACAGCACCTTTCGATGATCGCTTTGGACGTTGCGGAATTTGGGAACAAAGAAGTGCGAGCAATACTGAATCGGCATGGTTGGTTCCAGACCATAATTGACGACACCCCTCATTTCACATATCTTGGGCTCGAGGAAAATGAGCTTCCGAAACGAGGCCTTATCGCCGTGGCAAAAGACGGCTTTATCTTTTGGATCCCGAACTTCGAAAGATGAGGAAGGTCCCAAGATTCCTGCACCTTAGCTCAGCGGCTTTTGCCGTGATTTTTACTGGATGCTGGTCAGGCCCGGGCCAGCGTACTTCGCCTGAGGGTCCGGTCAATTATCGTAACGACCGGATCACTTTCTCAAATAGTAATGTGAGCGATCTAGGCAATTCCAAGAAAGCCGTTAATTCTAACGGAAATGAAAGTAAGGATGTGATGAAGAGATTTGTTGTAAATCTCCCGGCAGGTTTCGAACAGCCGTCCTCTGATGTCGGCCGGAAGCTCCTTAAAGAATATGGAGCGGTCTTTGTTGCCCGAGGAGGCATTACGGCGCCGACAAAGGTCATTTTTCGAGACGGTGCTGAAGTCACTGCTTTTCAGATGAGTATTAAAACCTCAGCCGCGTCGATCGGAGGCCTTTCGATGGTTTTGCAAGCGTCCGCGATGGAAGGACTCAGGGCTGCAATCTCACAGGCAAACTCAAAGGGGCTGACAATAACCCCACGTGGAGGAGATTCTGCCAAGCGAACCTATGAAGAGACGATTGGGCTCTGGGAAAGCCGGGTAGAGCCCGCGTTGGTGCATTGGGTTGGTAAAGGAAGATTGACAAGAGCCGAAGCAGACAGGATCAGGGCAATGTCCACCTACGAACAGGTAGAGGAAGTTCTCAGATTGGAAGATCAGGGCATCTGGTTTGCTAAGGATCTCTCAAAATCGATTATCTATTCGGTTGCTCCGCCAGGAACATCTCAGCATTTATCGATGTTGGCCTTTGACGTGAAGGAACATGATAACGTTGAGGTCCGCCGAATTCTTAACGAGAACGGGTGGTTCCAAACAGTTGTTTCTGACCTTCCGCATTTCACCTTTCTCGGCGTGAAAGAAAAAGAGTTGTCTGACCTAGGGCTCAAGAAGCGCAGTGATGATGGCCGCACATATTGGGTCCCTGATATTTAGCGAGATCGCTGATTTTAGCGGCTAGCCGGTTTATCTTTCAGCCATTTGCCAAGAGGTGCACGTTTCTGAATGGTCGTTCTAGTGTATCTTGCTCTGTACGAATAGTCCCTTTTCACGGATCCGCCACTAAAACCCATATTTAGCTCGGGTTAGGAGCATTCTCTCTATCCCGACGAACTAAATTTCCGCCATTCTGGTATTTAGCTGGAAAACCCACTGGAGTTCATTTATCATCATCCCGTAATATTCTCAAATTTACGATTTTGGAGTGAACGCCATTGCGACCGACCGATATAGCAGATCCAGAGTACTTCCATAAAGTCGTCGACTGTCAGTACGCATGTCCGGCGCACACGCCGGTGCCGGAGTATATCCGGTTGATCGCCGCGGGACGATATACCGAGGCGTATATGATTAATTGGGATTCGAACGTGTTTCCCGGAATTCTCGGGCGTACGTGCGACCGGCCGTGCGAACCCGCCTGTCGCCGGGGCCGTGTTGAAGAAGAGCCCGTAGCTATCTGCCGCCTAAAGCGCGTTGCCGCAGATAACCGAGATGACGTGATCCCGTATATGCCGCAAGGGCCGTTCACGCCAAACGGGAAAAAGATCGCATTGATCGGAGCGGGGCCGGCTTCATTGACCGTCGCTCGTGATCTTGCACCGCTTGGATACGAGATACATTTATTCGACGAGCAGATAAAAGGCGGCGGCTTTATGCGGTCCCAGATTCCGGCCTTCCGCCTCCCGGAATCGGTGCTTGAAGAAGAGGTGGATTATATCCTTCGGCTCGGGATCCACACGCATTTCAAGCACTACGTCTCTTCAATGAAAGAGATCCTGGATCAGGACTACGATGCGGTTTTTGTCGGCACTGGAGCGCCGCGAGGCCGCGACCTGCCGGACCTGCCGGGCCGTCAGGAAGGTGACGCGAACATTCACATCGGCATCAACTGGCTAGCCTCAGTCGCCTTTGAACACACGAACACGATCGGCAAGCGCGTTATCGTGCTCGGCGGCGGAAACACCGCGATGGACTGCTGCCGGACGGCACGGCGGCTGGGAGGCGAGGACGTGAAGGTCATTGTCCGCTCGCCGTTTGCCACGATGAAGGCAAGCCCGTGGGAAAAAGAAGATGCCATGCACGAGGACATCCCGATCATCGACAACCACGTGCCGAAATCGTTCGTGATCGAGGATGGGAAGCTCGCCGGCATGACATTCGAAAAGGTCGAAGCGGTTTACGACGAGAACGGCAAACGCTCGCTCGTACCGACCGGTGAACCGGACGTTTTTTATCCTGCGGACGATGTGCTTATCGCGGTTGGCCAAGAAAACGCTTTCCCGTGGATAGAGCGAAACCTGGGCATTGATTTTGATAAGTGGGAGATGCCGTTGGTCGATCGAACGACGTTTCAATCAACGAACCCGCGCGTCTTCTTCGGCGGCGACGCAGCGTTCGGCCCCGAAAACGTGATAACGGCGGTAGCCCACGGACACCAAGCCGCTGTCTCGATCGATCTTTTCTGCAAGGGCGAGAATCTGCTCGTAAATCGGCCGTCGCCGCACACGAATCTCCATTCGATGAAGATGGGAATTCACGAATGGGCCTATGACAGCGACATCGACCATGACAAGCGTTACATAGTACCGCAGGCTCCGAAAGATATAACTCTGAAAGACCGCAAGAAAGAGGTTGAACTAGGATTCGACACGCTGACCGGTTACGAGGAGGCCCAAAGGTGTTTGAATTGCGACGTTCAGACCGTCTTCGATGCGCCCAAATGTATTGAATGCGACGCCTGCGTCGATATCTGCCCGACGAGCTGCATCACGTTCACGCCGTTTGATCTGCAGAACGGAACCGAAGCCGAACTGCGTCAAAAAACTAAGGTCCCGGCACTGAACACGATCCAGGACATCTACGTCGCCGACGGCCTTAAGACCGGCCGCGTTATGGTCAAAGACGAAGACGTCTGCCTCCATTGCGGCCTTTGCGCCGAACGCTGCCCCACCGCCGCCTGGGATATGCAAAAATTCTGGTACAACGTAACCAAAGCCGGCGAGGTTAAGTACGGAGACTTAGTGCAGATAGAAAGTCAGAACCGCGAGCGGTAGCGACTGGGTTCCTCGACTGATGTAGAATTGAATAAAGGTGAAATTATGACGACAAACACAGCAGAGATAATGGACGTGGTTGATATGCTTCCGATTGACATGAAGCTGGAGCTCATTGACCACCTCCTCGAAAGCATTTCGCCAAGTAAGAAGGAGATCGATGAACTCTGGAAGATCGAGATCGAACGCCGCGTCGATGAAGTCGAAAGCGGAAGAGTGAAGACGATTCCGGGCGACGAGGTGTTCGCGAAGATACGCAGCCGCCACAGTAAATGATCTATTCATTTCATCCCGAGGCGGAAGCTGAATTCGAAGATGCCGTCAAATTTTACGACGAGCGTGAAGCAGGTCTCGGCGACATCTTCGAACGCGAGGTTCCGGCCACGATAGAGCGTATCCTGATGCATCCGAACTCGTGGCCAAGCATCACACGACGTACACATCGCTGCTTGTGCAATAAATTTCCTTATTCGATCGTTTATGGAAAAGCAGGTGACGAGATCTTTATCTATGCCGTCATGCACCAAAGCAGAGAACCCGGCTACTGGTCAGACCGGCTCTAGTAGTCGCGAACGCTGCCCCACCGCCGCCTGGGACATGCAAAAGTTCTGGTACAACGTAACCAAAGCCGGCGAGGTCAAGTACAACGTCGTGCAGATCACAAGGAATGGAAATGGTGCGGCTTAGCATCAGAAGAAAAGTGGAATGTTTGCGACGTTGAACGGAGTCGAGGAATCTCGGAAGATTACAGTAGAACGAATCACGTACGGCGTGACTGCCGCCTTGCCCCTTCTGATCTTTTTGCATCTTGTTTTCGACCCAGGGCAGACGAAAGACGAACGTTTCCGGGACCTCATGTTGGGTTGGATAATGATCTTTATCAACATCCCGATCGTTCTGGTTGGCATCGGAGTGCTCTTGCGACAACGACAGCTAAACAATCCGCGCCTGTTTTGGTCGATCGCAGTCTTTGTATCGGCAGTACCGTTACTTTTCATAGTTTTTTCCCTCGTTCTGGTGAACATCGCGGGCATTCATGTTAGACCGTTTACCTAAGTATCGTAGCCGATGAGCTAATTCTCCCTGACGAAGAGCAATGAGATCAGCGTCCCCAAAAGGGGACAAATGCAATAACGTCGGGAGAATCCCGACGATTCTATGCGTAAAAATTGACGCGTCTCTGAAAGGGACGAAAATGAATGTCGATTCGTTCGTCGGGTTTCACCCGACGCTACTTATTTTATCCCCTTCAGGGATCGCGAACTTGACGACCGAATCATCGGGTTTCACCCGACGCTATTAACTTCGTGCCTTTCAGGCACACAGAATGCGATGGCACAAACGTTATTCAGCAGCTATTTTCACATCGTCTTTTCAACGAAGAACCGATTTCGATTCATTACGTCCGAGATCGAAGACGAACTGTACGCCTACATCGGCGGCATCGTACGAAATTACGACGGTAAACTGCTAAGTGCTGGTGGCGATGCTGACCACGGCCATTTCCTCCTTTCGATGAGCAAGAATCACTTGGTTCCTACGCTGATCGGCGCCGTGAAACGTGATTCGTCGAAATGGATCAAAACGAAAGGTGGAATGCTTACAAAGTTCGGATGGCAGGACGGCTATTCGGCGTTCTCAGTTGGTTGCAGGGAAATACCGGCCGTTGAGAAATACATCGCAGATCAAAAGGAACATCACAAAAAACAATTGTTTGAAGACGAAATGCGTGGATTCTATCATAGATATAAGATAGATTTTGACGAGAAATATGTTTGGGATTAGTGTTGTGCCTGAAGGGCACTGATCAATTAGCGTCGGGAGAATCCCGACGAAATGAATTGACGATATGATCCGTCCCTGTAAGGGACACATTCCAAACGCGAATATTCGTCCCTTACAGGGACGACGACGTGCACCGATCGAATCGTCGGGTTTCACCGGACGCTATTGAATTTGTCCCCGTTGGGGACGTAAAGGCGAGAATGAGCAACTACGAAAGAGTATTCGCGATGAGTTTTGCTGGGGTTTATCCGCATTATGTGGCGAAGGCGGAGAGGAAGGGGCGGACAAAGCCCGAGGTTGACGAATGTATCCGCTGGCTGACGGGATATACGCAAAAGGGGCTTGAGAAGGTGATCGAAAAGAAGATCAGCTTTCGCGAGTTCTTTGAAAAGGCACCGAAGCTGAATCCAAACGCCCTGCTGATCAAGGGTGTGGTCTGCGGCGTACGCGTCGAAGACATCGAAGCTCCGCTAATGCAGAAGATCCGCTGGCTCGACAAACTCATCGACGAACTTGCGAAGGGAAAGAAGATGGAGAAGATACTTAGGACGGCTGATTGATCGTATGAACCAGGCCGATCGCGATAAGAAAAAAGCATGGAAAGCCGAACAGAAGGACGCTGCTCGCATAGCTTTTCCGCTATCTGACAAACTTATGGCATCGCTTTTCGAATTTCTTGATCTTGCGGTTGGAAAAAACGGTTGTAATCATACACGTCGCTTCACAAGTGAATGGTTTGCCGCGAATAATGTGAAACCTGAACCGGTAATTAACTGGCTTGAGGCGAATGGTGGCTTCTGTGATTGCGAAGTCGTCTTTAATGCGATGCAAGCTTGGGAAGAAAATCGATGATGCGAAAGATCCGCTGGCTCGACAAGCTAGTGGACGAAGTTGCGAAGGGAAAGAAGATGGAGAAGATACTCAGGACGGCTGATTGACGACAAATACATGAGAATTGCCTTCACAGTAATATACCTGTTAACGATGGTAGTTGCGGTTGCTCTCATCAAGATCTATGAACCACCGACAGATAATGGAACGCTCCTCTTCGTAGGCTTGGGTGTCGCTTGGATATTGTCGCTACCTTGGAGCCTTCTTACTTTGTTGGTTATTTGGTGGTTCATGCATGATTATTCTAGTCCGATATTCTTAGGATTTTTTGTTTTTGCTGGCATATTGAACGCGATTCTCTTCAATATAAGAGCAATAAAAGACTGGTTTGCTAGTAGAGGTGACGAAAGGTGGATCAAATCCGAATAGGAAGTTATTTGCGGCTTTGAGAAATTACGAGTAACGACGTAGGAGCAATACGATAAGAGAAAGTTAATGCAAGAAACGAAGATAAATGATTTCGTAGTTAGGTTTGCGAATGTGAATGGGACGGGGTCGGCTTCGGCTAATGCTTTGTTTACTAGGGCGGTTTTTCGCATGGGCGTGCCGGTGACGCCGAAGAACATTTTCCCGTCGAATATTCAGGGTTTGCCGACTTGGTACGAGGTGCGTGTGTCGGAGAAAGGCTATCTTGGTCGCCGCGAGGGCGTCGATCTGATGGTCGCGGTCAATCCGCAGTCAATGAAGAAGGACTACGCTGATGTGAAAACCGGCGGCTACTTCGTTTATGACAACACGAAGCCATTGTCGCCAAACTACGATCGGACGGATATAACGCATCTCGGCATTCCGATGACCGAGCTTTGCAATGCGAATTATACGGACGCCCGCCAACGGCAGCTTTTCAAAAATATCGTTTACATCGGAGCTCTCGCCACGCTTTTTGATATCGATTTCTCTGTTCTGGAAGGCCTGATCGGCGAACAATTCAAAGGAAAAGAAAAGCTCGTCGAACCGAACATAAAGGCTCTGAATCTCGGCGTCGATTTTGTAAAAGAGAATTTCGAATACCCATTCTCGCTCCGCGTCGAACGCCGTGATCTGCTTGGCGATAAGATACTTTACAGTGGAAATTCAGCCTGTGCCCTTGGCGCGATCTACGCCGGCGCAACCATAGCTGCCTGGTACCCGATCACGCCTTCGACGAGCGTGGTCGATGCGTTTGCGAAATATGCCGCGAAATACCGAGTTGACGCTGAAACCGGCAAGAACAACTATGCAATCGTCCAGGCCGAGGACGAGCTTGCGGCAATTGGCATGGTCATGGGCGCCATGTGGAACGGAGCCCGTGCATTCACCGCAACCAGCGGGCCGGGCCTCTCCTTGATGAACGAATTCCTCGGCCTCGGCTATTTTGCCGAAGTTCCGACCGTCTTGATCGACGTTCAGCGAACGGGCCCTTCGACCGGAATGCCAACCCGCACACAGCAATCTGACATTTTGCTCGCGGCGTATGCTTCGCATGGCGACACGAAACACCCGCTGCTGTTCCCGGCAACACCTAAAGAATGTTTTGAGATGACCGCTCAGGCTTTTGATCTGACCGAACGCCTGCAAACGCCCGTCATCGTGATGACCGATCTTGACCTCGGAATGAACGATCACATCACGGAGCCGCTCGTCTGGGACGATTCTACGCAATACGATCGTGGTAAGGTTCTTACCTCAGAGCATTTGGACCGCATTTACAAAGCGATGACGAACGGAAACGGGACCGGTGCGCATATCGAATCAGAACCCGACGCCGAGGCCGAGAACGCGGGCGCATTTCTTGAGCAGTTCAATGGAAAATGGGGGCGCTACCTTGATATCGACGGCGACGGCGTTCCGTACCGCACCATTCCGGGCGTGCATGTTACGCGCGGTGCATTTGTTACACGCGGATCTTCGCGCGATGAATACGCGGTCTATACCGAAGACGGCGATGCCTATCGCCGAAATGTTGACCGGCTCGCAAGAAAATGGGAGACAGCGAAAGAGATGGTGCCAGAACCGGAGTTTCTGCAGGAAGGCAATACGGTAGCAGACGGCGTGATCTTTTTTGGCACTTCGACCTATGCGGCGGAAGAGGCGATCGAATTATTGAATCAAGAAGGCATCTACCTTGACGCAATGCGTCCGCGGGCATTCCCGTTCGGAAAAGCATTCGTTGATTTTGTTGATTCACACGAACGCATCTTCGTAATCGAGCAGAATCGCGATGCACAGTTTCGCAGCCTGATGATGTTAGAGCTGGGCCTCGATCCGGCAAAGCTGATTTCTATTTTGAACTACGACGGAATGCCCATAACTGCTGACAACATCCACCGGCAGATCAGAGCGAAATACGAATAGCAGGCGCTATCTTGCCGTTCCGTGAACTGTAATAATAATGCCCAGCTTGGGAAAGACATTGATCGCCACGAATGGGATTGGTTTGATCGCGTACGTGCTGCTGCCCCTCCTCTTGGTGTTGGCCTACAGCGTGCTTTTGAGCGCCGCATCAGTTCTCGATCCACTTCATGCTAAGGAACACGTAGCCAGCATATGGACCGGCTTTGCCCTGATCTCCATTTTCACACTCGCTTTTTCGGCAGTGGCCTGCACTCTCACCGCTTTAATCGTCAGTCGAATGGCCGAACGTGAGAACGGGCAAATTTCATACTTGCTGGCGGCTATCGCGGGGCTGTTTGTCCATTGGTTACTTATTCCATTGATCGGCTATCCGATCTATTTTGCCTCCCGGGATGAACTACTCGGCACGTTCGTACTCCTTTTTGCCTTCTTTGCAACATTGTCGGGGCCCTTCATGGGTGTCATATGCTGGTCTATGCACAGCGGGCGGCGTTCCTACGCGCAGAAATAATCGAGTTTAGACAGGTTACGTTGAGTTTGTTTTTGGTCTCCCCAGCGAACCAGGTTGCAGAGACAGTTTAATTGCGCAAGAATCAAGCATTAGAACTTCCAATTTTTAGGAGAGACTTATGAAGATTAACATCGGACCCGGAAGAATTGCATTCTTTCTTGGCATTCTGTGCCTGTTTGCATCGATATCTGTGGATGCGCAGATCGAAGAACGGGCAATGGGCGGGATCGGATTAACGGTCTTTAAGGACCGTAATTTTCGAGGTTCAAGTGCGACATATACCAGTGATATCCCAAACCTTTCGAGTGCTGGCTTTAGTCGCAATATATCAAGCCTTCGTGTCGGCCCAAATGAGCAGTGGCAAATATGCGACCAACCGAATTATCGGGGCACTTGTGTGGTTGTTTACGGCGAGGAGAGTGATCTCCGTAAGAACAACTGGGACAACAGGATCCAGTCATTTCGGCGTATCAGCGGCGGAGGCGGTGGAACGACGCCACCTACGTCTAATCCGTACATCGTGCTTTACGACCAGCCAAATTATCGCGGAATGCCAACAAATTATGGCGGGCCGGCTTCAAATCTTAACCGCCGTGCTCAGAGTGTGACGGTAGGAAGCGGTACGTGGGAGTTCTGCGACGGCCCAAATTTTACCGGGCGCTGCATCACGCTCGAAAGAAGTACGCCAAACCTCGCAACAGTCGGAATGAACCGGAGGGTAGCTTCGGTGCGTCCGGTCGGCTCCGTTGCTCCTGAACCGCCTCTTGGCTCGGATTGGTACCTTGTTCTCTATTCGCAGGCAAACTATCGCGGAACACCGACCAATTACCGTAGTGCTCAGCCCCGTATTAGCAGAACGACGGGCAGCGTAACTATAGGAAAAGGTGTCTGGGAGATCTGTACTGGAAGCAACTACACCGGCAGGTGTGAGATTCTCAATTCCAGTGTTCCGAATATAACTGTATTTGGCGTCTTCGGCCGAACAATACGCTCGCTGCGTCCGGTCTTTCCGCAGCCTCGATAAGAATGTTTTGTCTGGGATCAAGGCGTTGGAGCAACCTCCGACGCCTTTCTTGGGGTTTGTTCAGAAATTCCTTTAGATCGATCGACTTGACAACGTTCGGCCAAAGTAACTGGGAGGGAACTATGAGAGGTGCGTATAAGGATTTAGTCGGTTTGGCGGTCTTGGTTAGCCTAGTGGGCTTGGGGATTATACTCTTTACTCCGAGAGTTGTTGTTGCTTCGGAACTTGAAGGTACCGCGTGGAAACTGGTCAGATTCGAGGGCGGTGATGAAACGGTGCTGGTTCCTGAAGAAGGGGTTTCGTATGAGCTAACCTTCAGAACGGAAGGCAAGGTTACGGCAAGGATAAACTGTAATAATGGCTCCGGCACTTGGTCGTCTGAGGGGCCAAACCGTATAAAGTTTGGCCCGATGGCGGTTACAATGATGGCCTGCCCAAAAGGACAAAATCTGGAACGTTTTGGGCGCGACCTTGCGAACATCACCTCATACGTGATCCGGGACGGGAATCTTTACCTTGCTTTGATGGCCGACGGGGGTATTTATGAGTTCGCCCCATTGTTAAGCAGTCAAAACATTTCCGGCAAGATAACTTATCGCGAAAGGATCGCAGTGGCGTCGGGCGTTGTCAGTGTAAGACTGAGTGAACGCAACGCGACCGGCGGCGCGACGACGACCATCGCGGAACAAAGCTATGAGACTGGCGGAAAACAGATCCCGTACGAATATATGCTTGAATTCGATCCGGCTAAGATCAAACCGGGCTCCAGACACACACTTACCGCGACGATTACCGTGAATGGGCGAGTCTGGTTCCGCGGGTCCAAGCAGGTTAACCTTTCAGGCGGACGACCTGTGGCTGCTGATATGGTGCTGCGACGGATCGTACGGTAATAGGCCAGTGGTTAGTTCTGTTTCTAAATGGAACTTTACTCCGAGCCGGCGAGGATCGTTCGAAAATAGCGTCCATCGCCGGCTTTTCTTGTCCGCGGCGGGAGGGGGCCGCTTCTATTTCAGCGTCTTGGTTATGCTACGATGGAACTATGACCTACGTCAGATCTACATTTAGACATCCTGCCCTGCCGAAGAACGATCTTGGGTACACGGTTGATTATTATGAGGGTTCGCTTTCGACGCTTTGTGCGGGGTGCGGGCATGACTCGATCAACGCGGCGATCGTTGAAGCTTGCTGGCAGATGAACATTGAGCCGCACAAAGTAGCAAAACTTTCGGGCATCGGATGTTCGTCAAAATCGCCAGCGTACTTTCTGTCTAACTCTCACGGATTTAACTCGGTCCATGGCCGTATGCCTTCTGTTGCAACCGGAGCGAATCTTGCGAACCGGGATCTGATCTACTTCGGCGTTTCCGGTGATGGAGACACCGCGTCTATCGGGATGGGACAGTTCGTACACGTCGTTCGGCGAAACCTGAACATGGTTTACCTCGTGATGAATAATGGCTGCTACGGTCTGACGAAAGGACAAGACAGCGCCACCGCCGATGCCGGTTCGAAAAGCAAGGCGGGCAGCGTGAATCTCTTTGAGGCTATAGACCTTTCAAGCCTTGCGATCGAATTGGGCGCGACGTTCGTCGGACAGAGCTTTTCGGGGGACAAGGAACAGCTAATTCCACTTCTAAAAGCGGCGATAAAACATAAGGGGTTCGCATTTCTCAATGTTATCTCGCCGTGCGTGACCTTTAACAATAATGCAGGTTCGACGAAATCATATGACTACGTCCGCGAACATATGGAAGCCACGGCGACAATGGATTTCGTGCCGATGATGCGCGAGATCACCACAAGCTATGAGGCCGGGTCGATCCAGGACCTGCTCATGCACGATGGTTCGCAGATACGACTTCATAAGCTGGCTAAGGAATGGGACCCGCTGGACCGCAATTCTGCAATGAATGCGATACATCATGCGAAGATCCGCGGTGAGATACTTACCGGTCTTCTTTATATCGACGAAGGTTCGAAAGACCTTCATGACATTCTGGACACGAACAGGCTTCCGCTTAATTCTTTAAAAGAGTCCGACCTCATACCTGGTCCCGGAGCGTTAGAGGATCTGAATGCGTCGCTGAGGTGAGCGATTTTCGTGGGATCAGGATCAACTAAATTAGAGCACGAAGGACTTCTTGTTTTCGGCCCACGAACTGACCTTACGACGGATGGCCCGTCCAACGTAGCCCGCTACTGATCAGGCTTTTATTGTTTGATGTAGAGCCTGTCAGCGTTCCAAAGCGAGAACGGCAGAAATGGAGCGGCTGCAAAATTGCCTACTCTAACATTGGCCGCAGAAACGACATGTCTGGACACTATCGGAATGATCGGCATCTCGTCTGCATAAATCGCCTGAACCTCGTTGAACATCTTTCGACGCTCGTCCCTATCGCTTTCCTGCGAGATACGCATAACCAGATCATCAACGCGGGCTTCCCACTCCGTAGCTGGCGTTTCCTGCCGCGGCCGCCACTGATGAACAGAACCTGAGCTTTTGAGGAATGAAGAGAATCCGGATGGATCAGTGCCGGTTTGCGAAAGGCCCATCAAAAGTGCATCGTAATCGAACGTGGTTGACCACCGTTCTCCGGCACCTTGAAAATCGATCGGGGCGATCTGCATATCTATACCAAGTTTTGCCAGATCTTCTTGGATCACAGCGGCCATTAGCTTTCTGGGCTCATTTTCGGCAGGTACGATCAGAGTAAATGACAAGCGGTTACCTGAACCGTCGAATAGCTCCGGTTTGCCCGCATTCTCCCGTAGATTGTAGCCGGCTTCGGATAGTAAAGTTCGGGCCTTATCAAGGTCGTACTCGATCTTTTGGAGGCCCGGATCCAACCACTTCCGATTTCCGGCCGGAACAAATCCGTAGAGCGGTGTCGCAAGGCCTTGAAGTGCATTCGCTGATATGGAATCTCTATCGATTGCATGTGCTATCGCACGCCGAAATCTTTTGTCTGCAAACCAACGATATTTGGGCTGGTCGACAAGCGGCTCACCGGTCTTTTTTGCTGGATTCAGGTTGAACCACATATGGTCGGTACTCAAGCCGGGTCCGGCATCGAGGGGCTTTACGGCACCTTCGGTCGTCTTCAACGATGCATAATCAGAAGCCCGTATCCGATCTATGACGTCGATCGAATTCTGTTGGAGGCGAGCAAACGCATTATTCGCATCCGAGACTATTTCGAGTACAAGTGATTCGAGATATGGCAGTTGATTTCCGGCTGCGTCGCGTTTCCAGTAGTGCGGGTTGCGCCCAAGCGTGACTCTCTCGCCGGCCTGTACGGCCTCGACACGAAAGGCGCCGCTTGATACGACACCTGCGGGATCGGCGGTTATCTTCCAATGCTCAGCAAGGGTGCCCGCTTTAAGGGCAGGTTCAAGGACATGTTTGGGCATTACGGCAAGATTTTCCAAATAATTTTGGACCGCCGCTACCTTCTCCGGAAAGATCAACTGCATCCGCCGCTCATCAATTATTTTCGGTTCGATCTCTTTCTTTGCGATCAGAAGCGAATCTCGAAAGATACGTGACTGGGTCCGCTCGTCGTAGATGCTTTTTAGTGTAAATTCAACATCTGCAGTTGTAAGCGGCCGTCCGTCGGAGAACTTCAATCCTTCGCGTAGTGTGATGTCAACCGTGACGCCGTCGCTCGCGACGGTGAACGACTCTGCAAGGAGCGGTGCGTGTTCCTGTTTCGAGTGGTCGAACCTCACAAGCGTGTCGTTTATCAGAAACAGGGTAACGATGATCGATGGCTCGTCGTCAGCCAAAAAGTAATTCAGCGTCTTGAGCGGCGAAGCTAAGCGGTAAACTACGCTGCCCCCGGGAACACCGGCCTCTGTGCCAGAAGTAACGGCGGGAGGAGCATCTCTTGAGATTGGCCCGCTGCATGCGGTAAAGATCGAGAATAAGAGTACGGCTGCAAGTGATCGGTAAACTATTCGATTCATCCGGGTCATAAGCATCCTCTCAATTCGGTTTAACTTTAAATTGCGCGTGAGGCGGGAAGTCAGCCAAAGTTTAAGCGGTTTTGTATTGCAAATCAATCCTGCATATTCAAGAATATGCTTGCTTAGGGAAGAATACTCCCGCAGCACCCATCCCATTCACGATGTTTTCTTTTCTTGTCCGAAAGGTCATTCACGGCTCGTTGATGCTGATAGTCGTATCGGCGATCGCTTTCGCACTTCTATCATCCGTTGGGGGCGATGCACTTTCCGCATTGCGCGAAAACCCGCAGGTTTCTGAGGAGACGATCGAGAGGCTGCGAGTTGTTTACGGACTTGACGAGCCCGTGGTTACGCGGTACCTGCGCTGGGTTAGAGGCATATTCCACCGGGACTTTGGTGAGTCGTTCGTGTATCGAACCGAGGTAAGTGGGATTATTTTTTCACGGTTGATCAGCACTTCCATCCTGGCCATTGTTGCGCTCGCTATCGCGGTGATTATCTCCGGCGTGCTGGCTTTTGCCTACGCACGAACTAAGAGCAAGTTCTTAGAAGGAATCATTGACATTGTCGTGATCTTAACCGCATCTGCCCCGCGTCTTGTCTTATCTTTGTTAGCGCTGGCAATAAGCGTCTCGCTAGCGGGTTCGGCGGCTGCGATACGCGACGGTTCGATGCTGGCATTGCTGCTCGCCGGCTTCGTCTTATCCGTACCGCTCATCGCAGTTTTTCTTTCACAGCTACACACTGCGCTTAAACACGCAATGAAGGAACCTTTTGTTCAATACGCGCGCGCGAAAGGGCTTGGAGAAAATACGATAATACTAAAGCACGCAACACGGGCCGCTATTGATCCCTTTCTGGCTATGCTCGGACTTTCCTTCGGAGCACTGATCGGCGGGTCGGTCATCGTTGAATCGGTTCTTGGGTGGCCCGGACTCGGAGCATTGACGGTATCTGCTGTGCGTACCCGCGATGTGCCGTTGGTAATGGGAATCGTGGTCGTCAGCAGTGCCGCCGTTTGGCTGGGTAATTCTTTGGCCGAGTTTCTTCAGCTGATCAACGATAGTCGGATGCGGAAAAGCGGGGGATCCGGGTACTAATGGTAAGCATGCTCGACCGTTCATATTTGTCCGATCGTCTCGTTCGGTTGGCCGCGATAACGATCATCGGATTTTTTGCGTTGATCGTCATGTTTGCGGATCTAATTGCGCCCTACGATCCTTCATCTCAATCACGGCAAGAGCCGTCGGCTCCCCCATCGAATATCAGGGTACGAGACCAGGATGGGAATTTGGTGCGCCCTTTCATCTATCCGCGCAGGCTGGCAGATCCGCTTAGGTCTACTTATGAAGAATTAGTGGATACGCCCTATCCGATCGCACTTTTCGTTGACGGAGAGCACTACAGTTTCTGGGGCCTTTTCACAGGAAAGATGCGATTGTTTGGAATTGCAGGTCCGGGCTCGGCCCCTCGTCTTAATCTTTTGGGAACTGATCAGCTTGGCCGTGATCGATTCTCTCGTCTGATCTCGGCGACACGGTTTTCGCTTATCGTGAGTCCGGTCGGTGCGGTCTTTGCGTGTCTAATAGGAATATGTGTCGGGCTTGCGAGCGGCTACGGTGGCCGAGTGGTTGACACGTTACTCATGGGTGTGGCCGATTCAATGATGGCATTGCCTACATTGATCCTTATACTTGCTGCAAGAGCAGCGTTTCCCCTTGAACTCCCTCCTATAAGCGCCGCTTTCCTTTTGATCGGGATCTTTGCTTTAACTGGCTGGGCTGCAATTGCCAGGCTTACACGAAGCTTGGTGAAAGCATTGAGAGAGCGGGAATTCGTTGTAGCAGCAAGAGCATCGGGCATTTCCGAGGCACGGATCCTCGCCCGCCACATTTTGCCGAATGCGGCTCCGGCTCTTATCGCGCAATCCCTTGTAATCCTTCCGGCATTCTTGCTGGCTGAAGTCGCCCTTTCATTCCTCGGCATTGGCGTCCAGGAGCCCCAGCCAAGCTTAGGGAATATGCTGGCGGCTGCAGGTGACATCACCCAACTCGCTCTTCGGCCCGTCCTCCTGCTGAGTCCCGCAATCGTCATTTTTGTGTTCGTGTTGACGATTCGTCTCTTGATTCGCGAACAGGATGATGATGACAACCTGTCGATAGGGAATAAAGCAAGGGAATAGAACTCTATAGGAACGAGCGCCAAAAGCTTACTGGGGAAAGAAGCGGGAAGATTCGGGATCGAGCAGCTACTCAAAGCCCTCGGGTTTGACGAAGCAAGAAGGCCTTTGCAGATTTCTAAAAATGGTGCACCCTGCAGGCCATCGACGTTGATGCGATCCGGGCGGATGCGGAAGCGATGTTCACGCCTTCGGGACGGCGTGAACATTCGGAAGTGCTGACGGCGATCCTGGACGGCCTTGCGGAAGCTGATTTCCACGATCTAGCGGGACTCGATCCGATGAAACCCGTTCCATTAAAAACGCAGATCGTCTTGACCGTGGCCGAAGTTCTTAGAGCTGCGCGTGAACTCGACTGCGGCCTTTGCCGGAATGAGGCTTTCGTTTTCACCTACAACGGCGAATTTTGGCAGCTGCTGGGTAAAGACGATCTGGAACGATTCTTAGGCGATGCGGCTGAGAAACTCGGCGTGAGTTGGATCGACGCTCGGCATTTTGAGACAAAGGCAAAGCTGGGCAAACAGTTTTTCGCAGACGCGCATTTGCCGACGCCCGAACGTCGTCGCGATGTGGTCCTGATAAATCTGCAGAACGGAACCTACGAGCTAGGCCGTGATCGGTTCGTGATCCGTGATCCAGATCCGGGCGACTTCCTGACGTATCAGCTGCCTTTCAACTATGACGAAACGGCGACGTGTCCGACGTGGCAGGTCTTCCTGGATGAGGTCTTGCCGGACGGGGACCGTTCCCGTCAAAGGGTTCTGGCCGAGTTTGTCGGCTATGTATTTGCCCGACACTTGAAGCTGGAGAAATGTCTCATTCTCTATGGCACGGGTGCGAACGGTAAGAGCGTCGTTTTCGACGTGATAAGCGCGTTGCTCGGTCCTGACAACGTGGCGAACGTCTCACTCGAATCGCTGAGCAAAAGCGAGTACTACCGCGCAACACTTGCGAACAAATTGCTTAACTATTCGTCTGAAATATCGACACGCCTTCAGGCGGAGAAATTCAAACAGCTTACCAGCGGAGAACCGATAGAGGCCCGGCTTCCATATGGCCAACCAATGACGCTGACGAACTATGCAAGGCTGGCCTTCAACTCCAACGAGCTGCCGCGTGACGTGGAACATACCGAGGCGTTTTTCCGACGTTTCCTGATCGTTCCGTTTGACATAACCGTTCCGGCTGATCGGCGTGATCCGGGCCTGGCGACGAGGATAATCGAAACGGAATTATCCTCCGTGTTCAATTGGATGCTCGACGGCTTAGGAAGGCTTCTTCGGCAATCCGGCTTCACGCATTCGGCGGCAGTTGACGCGGCACTCGACACCTTCCGGCGTGAAAGCGATTCCGTGGCAATGTTTGTTGAAGATGAAGGTTACCGAAGATCTGCAACGGACTCTATCTATCTGAGGGCTCTGTATCAAGAATACCGAACATATTGCCAGGACAACGGACTTAAGGCTTGTGGGTCAAAAACAGTGGTCCGACGGCTGGAGGGACTTGGTTTTGCGAGCGATAAGGGGATGTCAGGAAAGAGGATATATGCCGACAAATAGTCTTTATTTCGTCCGTCATATCGTCATAACGTCATAGGCCGGGATGCTTGATCTATGACGTTATGACGTTATGACGATGAGAATAAACATTTTTTTTGTGCCGAAAGCGATAGGAAAGGACTAGGAAGGGATGTATCAATTCACTCTGGAAAAGGGATCGAAGAAACACGCTTGCCCCGGCTGCGGGAAGCGGACCTTTGTGCGGGTGATCGACGCGGAGACCAGACACTATATGCCGGACGAAGTGGGACGCTGTGATCGTGAATCTAAATGCGGTTATCAATCCACCTGGAAGCAATTCTTTACTGACAATCCAGAACTTCGGAATGTCCGTAAATTGTCCGTTTATCCACGACCGAAAGTTCGCGGACGTTCGCTGCCAAAAAAGGGAATACCAGGGCAAGGCCCGGACGCGAAAAACGCGGCACAGGCCGTTTATGCGAAAGAAAAAATGACGGAACGGGCCGATTACCTGGAGCTGACGCATTTACTCGAAACACTTGGAAATTATGAAAGCAACTCATTCGCGCATTTTCTGCGGCGGCTCTTTCCTTACGATCCTGAAGCCGTGGCCGAGGCCGTGACTAAATACAAGATCGGGACATTCGACGGCTGGACTTCCTTTCCCGTCATAAGCAAACAGGGAAAATTCTGCAAGGCCAAGTTGATGAAGTTCGATCCGGCCACGGGCAAGCGGTTGAAGGACGCCGAAGGACGCGGCCTGATCCATTCCCTGCAAGCGAAACTAAGAAAGGCCGGACGGCTGAAAGCGGATTTCGAGACGGACAAACAAGTTTTCTTTGGGGAACATCTGTTAACTAAGTATCCGGCCAGGCCGATCGCGATCGTGGAAAGTGAGAAGACGGCGGTTATCGCGTCAATCTGTGAATTCGTATTTCCCGATATGGTTTGGCTGGCAACGGGATCGAAGCAATGGCTAAAGACGGAACGAATCGCAAGGCTCGGACGTGATCGGAAAGTGATCTTTTATCCTGACGCGGACGGCTTCGCACAATGGAAGGAAACGGCGGCAAAGGCTTCGCGGATCGGCTGCCAGGTGAAAGTGTCAAACCTGATCGAACGACAAGCCACGGACGCAGAGAAGGGCAAACAGGTGGACCTGGCCGACTATTTGATAAGCGAACAAACTAAGCGAAACAATCCGGCCAGGCGCCAGGCATTCGCGGACCTGATCGAAGAACGGCTTGCGATTATGACAATCGACGGCGGTTTGAGCGAAACTGAAGCAGAAAAGGCGATTTTGACTTCGGGGTATTATTGCGAAGCAATCCGGGTTGTTTGTTGTTAACAACTAGCAATGTCTTGAGAGGGTTTGGAAGGATCGATCGATGTCACGATGTCACACCTGATGAGAAAGAAGACACGCGGGGGAAACAATGCGAAACCGCCGGAAACGCGACAAAGGTTCCTCCGTGCCTATGAAGAGAGTTGCGGGAATGTTTCGGCGTCTTGTTCTGCAGCAGGCATAAGCCGGCGCACATTTTACCGGTGGCGAAACAGTCCGAGCCGGGTCAACCAGAAATTCCGGGAGGCACTTTCACGGATCCGGCCAAGTGAACGCTTGCTCGACCTTGCTGAGGCAGTTGTAATACAGAAATTGCAAGAGGGGGACGCTGTATCAGCTCGATATCTGCTCGACCGGCGAGGCCGATCGCGAGGGTATGGGGGTAACGGCGAGGCCAGTGCAGTTCCTTTAGCACCCACAGTTACCGGAGTGCCCGATATACCTCTGATCGAGAAAGTGGCAGCGGCAGCCCGGGCTTGTATGGCAAAATATGCGGATCAAATAGAAACCGATGAGGAGCGAAAGGATCTGGTCAGGCGCTTTGCAATGGCACGAAACGTGGACCCGACAGAGCTAGAAAAGCGGATCGGCATCTCACCGGGCAAATTGGATGAGGGAAACGTTGGAGCCTAATACCCCTTTGAATCCGGCCAACCTGTAAATCGTCCTTTAGCCACGTCTGAGAGGAGAACATTTTCATCAACACCACTAAAACCTCTTCCGTTTGATGGTTCGGTCTGTGAAAAAAAGGGTGGCCGGGTAGTCACGGCGGGTCAGTAAACTCCGACGACGATGAACCCGGCCCAATAAAAAGGGTGTTTATGACCGGTTGATCTGATCTTTGAGATCATTGCCGAGCGCAGGGCATTTGAGACATTCCGCCCTTCTGGGCCGACTATTTGCCTGTAGAATCTTATCATTAGGTCAGACGTCGCGAAAGATTCGACTCGCCACTGACTCGCGACCACCCGGGGAACACCGGCGATGAAGAATGCCCAAGAGAGCCCGACCAGGCCTTCACCAATGTTGTTGCCACGAGCAGTTTCGCACGCAGAAAGTACGGCAAGATCGGCATTTAGCTGCATGCCCATGAGTTCCCAGGCTTCAACAAGCCCGTCATCATACAAACCATCGGTTGGAGCTAGGACGAGAGCCGAATACATTGGATTGCGGCTGTTCAACAAGCCATGGGTTGCGAAATGCAGAATGGTATACTCTTTCCCAATTGACCGAAAGACCGATTCGGTGGCCGTCCTACGTTTGTAAATGCGGCTAGCCGATCGTCCAAATATTTTCGACAATGCATCTACCTCGCGTTCAGCCGAAGCTAAAGGTTCCAGACGTTCACCTCGCATCCGTTCGACTGAACTAACGCTTTTGGATGCCATAATAGGATTTGCAAGGGCCAGCAGCTGGGGATTCGTCGTGACCCCCCGACTAACTCTTTGCAATTCATGGAGAGCTTTGAGAGATGGAGCATACGAAATATTAAAGTCCTCGATAAGAAAGCGACTGCTCTCAGAGACCAATGCCTGAAACGGAACATCCCAAATGATCGAGTCGGGTATTATGACGAGCGCATCGATTCCCTTTAAGTCCCGAAGTGCTGCTGAAACCAAGACTCGAAAAAGATCGCTTGCATCTGCACGATATGTAAGATCGGCGTGTTGGATCTTAGCTCTAAAAGCTGAGATCTTTTGCTCAAGTTCTTTACGTTGGACCGAAATAGAGCGGAATTCGATCTTCGTCTTTCCGCCGTGCCTAGTAACTAGATAAACGAGAATTTCTTTAGCAGTAACGACGTATTCCAGAAAGGCTGTTCTGTCGTTAGGGAACAACGCTAACAACTGTGCCTCGTTGATAGGCTTAAAATGGTCGCTGCCTTTTTCGCTGTTAAGATTGATCAATGAAGATCGTGCCAAATGATCTTCAAGGGCAATCCGGGCCTTTTCAACGACTGCTGCAAGGTCTCTAAGCCTTTGAGTATCAGACTTAGGGTTCTGCCGGGCATTCAATAAGTCTCGGTTTGCAGATGACAACGAATCTTTCAGTGCAGCGAGGCGGATGTCACCGCTGTTTGCGGTAGCCGCTTCAGTTCGGCCACTTCTGGATGAAATCGCATCAGCCAAGGTACGCGCCTTACTTTGTTCAGCGATCGATAGTGATTCCAGGAACTTTCCGTTTCTTGCGAGAAGCGATGCAAGTTCTTCGTAGGGTCGCCTGCGTTCACCAAAGAAACTGTGGGACGCTTCTCTTTCTCCAACAACGGAAAGTCTTCCTTCTTCAACTAGTTCAATGGCACTGCGAAATGCCGACAACGCATCTGATGTCGAGCCTATGGCGGCATGCGCCCGGCCCAAAATGGTGAGGCCGCGAATCGTGTTAGTGGGATCACTGCTTCCCTCGGAAAGAGCTATGGCTTCACTAGCCATCGCCGCTGCCCTAGAAGGCTCATTCTGCCGTTCTAGCTTGAGCGTAGCCATTTCGATGAGCACCCTAGATAGAATACTGGTGTCCGAGGGAATGCGCTGCCGAGCGTACTGCTCAAGGCTTTGCAGGATCAATGCTCCGCGCTCAACATCACCATTTCTGATCAACACCTTTGCTAGAAGCAGTTCGGCATTGTAATCAGGTATCCCATGGAATCGCATCCCAAGACCGATCTCCTTTTCAAGATGACTGATGGCCTCTTTAAGATCTCCGTTTGCAATGGCCGCCGTCGCAAGACCCATATATACGCCGTTCAAGACCACGCGGGCATCGATCTCGCCTATCTTTGAAGAATTAAGCACTGATAGTGCCTTTTCGTGTAACGACCGTGATAACGCCGCGTTTCCTTGTTGGGCATGAAGATCGCCCATAGCGACCAGTGTCCTTGCGCGGCCCAGACCGTCGCCCGAACTGATGCTAAGGTTCTCGGACAAGATTAGGGAAGTCAGGCTTTCGCGGAAACGGCCCTGATGCATCAATAAGAGACCGTGATTAAGCTCACATCTGGCGAGGAATGCATCGTCCGATCTAAATCTAGCGATCCTCCTGCAAACATCAATGACTACTTTGACACCTTCGAGATCGCCACTTATTCGAGATTGGTAGGCGGCCCTAATCAAGGCTTCCCGGAGGTCGTATTCAGGGTATGAGTTTAGGATGCCAGCGAGATCTTCGTCGCGGGACGCTGAAATCAAACTATCTGTGTACCAACTTTCGAGATTTGACCTTCCGGAAACTCTCAGGACGCCATTGTTTTCGCGTACGGAGATCCGAAGGTGGTTTGCTCCGTAAACCTTTACCGTCCTATTTTCCTTATCGACCAGCTCGCGATAAACATCAACGTAGAAAACATTAGTTGCAGAGCTCTGTCCGCGAACAGTTGACGACACGACCCGGATGCCCCCAGGAGTTCTCTGCCTGACAAAATCAATGTCCATAAGAGTCGCTTCAGGAGCGCGGATCTCATCGAGGCGTGACATATCGCCTGCGATAAGCGCTGCTTCATACCGTTCAACAAGCTTTCGGGCTTCATCGTATCGGGCAGATTGCGCCCAGAGGAAGATCGGTATTATGAGGAACGTGAGTACGGTGAGGAATTGTGCAGCTAGGCTGATCATAGAACGTTGCAACAACTCGTATGGCCCGAATCCCTAGGGGACCGATAAGAACCTAATACATCTTGAAGCGGAACATCAAGTTATCTTCAGACATTTCACCTAACACCCATTTTGTTCACTCACTACCGGTGGACCGAAAGTACGGAGGCTTTCTGCGATCGTCCGAGCCATATTACAGCCCGGCCAATAGAACCTGCGCACAAAGTTTTTTCCTTCTGATCCCTCCTTATGGTGGAGCAGGTCGTTTTTGCGCGACTAACTATGCATCAGCAGCAAACAGCAACTTCTTTGGAATAACGTCTTGGAATCGAACGGCATACGTTGTGAGGAGCAATATGAAGCTTTTGGCGAATCGACATAGGTTACTGATAACAGGCATTCTGGTGATCGCGTCAGCAGCAATTATCTACGGGTTACTTGGCCAAGAAACCACGAGAGCAGTTATAACCGGAGCAGAAGAGGCTGAGAATCAAGAAACTTCTTTCAAATTGCTTGCCCCGAATACTATCGCCAACCGGTTATTGTCTGATACGTCAAGCTGCGCTCCGCTGCCGGAAGACGCGATCAGCTGGTGGCCGGGCGAGGGAAATAGTAACGATATCCTAGGTACGAACAACCCATCATTAACAAATGCGATCAGTTTTGTGCCAGGAAAAGTTGGCCAAGGAGTCTCTTTCGGGAGCGGGGGGTTTATTGACATTGCCCAAAGCTCAAGCTTAGCTCCGCAGAACATAACAATTGAGGCATGGGTCCGTCCCGATGGGTCCGGGCCGAACAATGACGAGTTTGGCAGCAATATAATTAACAAGGGGAGGACCGGTGTAGAATCGACGGTCGATCTGAAATGGCGGGCGACGGATGATCGTTTCCTTTTTCTATTTGGCCACGTATCTTCAGCAATGATCGTTTCAACAGATCAGTTTCCGGCTGGACAGTTTTACCATGTGGCCGCAACCTACGACGGCAACGTCGCAAGGCTTTTTGTAAACGGCCAACTTCAGGGACAACAGATGTACAGCACAGGGCTTCAATACGATGCGGCCTTTCCATGGGTAATCGGATCAACTGCAGATATTTTTCGCGACACGGGATTCCCCCGCACTTGGAACGGCGTTATTGATGAGCCGACAATTTATGGCCGTGCATTGTCGCAGACAGAGATCCAGTTAATTTACAATGCCGATAGTGCGGGCAAATGTCCATCTTGCGCTCCGTTGCCGTCAAACACCGTTAGTTGGTGGAGAGGGGAAACCAACGCGAACGACGTGTTTGGCAGAAACAATGGAACACTGCAGAACGGAGCGTCTTTCGCACCCGGCATTGTCGGCCAGGCATTCGACCTTGATGGAATTGATGACTACGTTGAGATCCCGGATAGCTCCGACCTTAGCATCGCAGAAGCCATAAGCATTGACACATGGGTTAAGCCAGATACAGCACCCACTGTCGCGGTTGGGTCGGGAATCGTATCGAAATATGGAAGAAATCCTACTCAAGCAAGCTACCTTTTGCGTTTATTGCCATCTCGTCAACTTGTTTTTTCCGTCTATCAAGAAATTGCACCGAATCAGTTCGTAAATCGTTCTGCTATCACCCCGAATCAGATCCCGTTGAATGCCTTCACTCACATTGCGGCTACCTTTGACGTGTCCACGCAGGTCCCTCGTATTTACATCAATGGTGCGGATTCGATGGCTCCGGTAGATGGAAATGGTTCGGTAACGCTGATTTTTGACAGCACAGAGCCCGTCAGAATTGGAGCATTTTTTGAAACTACTGGTGATAACGGCTTTTTTGATGGAATCGTTGATGAGACGGCAATTTACAATCGAGCTCTCGGGGCCAGTGAGATCGAGGCTATCTACGCCGCTGGCAGTGCTGGTGTTTGTCTTCCCGCTTCAACCCCAACGCCAAGTCCGACGCCAACGCCCACACCCGAGCCGACGTGCGAGCCGCTGCCCACGAATACCGTTAGTTGGTGGAAAGGCGAGGGAAACGCGAATGACGTTCTTGGATCAAATAACGGAAGCCTCCAAAACGGAACGACTTTTGCCGCGGGTAAAGTTGGCCAGGCTTTTAATTTCGATGGCGTCGATGACCAGGTTGACATTGGCCACCTAACCCAGACGCAAAGCACTAATGAACTAACCGTCATGGCGTGGGTAAAGAAAGCTTCGATGGGCAACCTGGGAGGTTTCATCGGAAAATGGGATTCATCCGAGTTTCTTAATAACTCCTTCTTGCTTTACGACGGTGATCAGGCATTTGCAGACAAAGGCTCGTTTGTCTTGAAGTTTGCGAACGATACGTACGGCGCAATAGGGGGATCGACAACAATTCCGGCAAATGAGTGGGTTCACATAGCAGGTACATGGCGTAGTTCCGACGGACAATTGCGGCTCTACAAAAATGGAGTGCTTGACGGTGAGACGAATGCTGGAACCGGGCAACTTCTTAAATACTTCACCGGCTACACCGCTAAGATCGGACAATGGGGAAACGGTCGGCACTGGCTTCAAGGTTTAGTCGATGAGGCCAAAATATTCGGTCGAGCACTTTCACCTAGTGAAATACAAGCGATTGCAGCCGCAGGTAGTGCTGGTGTTTGTCTTCCCGCTTCAACCCCAACGCCAAGTCCGACTCCAACGCCGACACCCACACCTGAGCCAACAGCAACTCCGACTCCGGATCCAACACCGACGCCAACCCCGGATCATACACCCACTCCGACGCCAGAGCCAACCCCGACACCACTTCCGACACCTACACCTTTGCCTACACCTACGTTGACTTTGAGTCCTCAAACCGTGATTGGCGGAGGGCCAACGTCGGGAACGATAACTTTGTCGGTCGCTCCCTCTCCGGGTATGACGGTCAATCTCTCAAGTGAAAATACGGACCTGGTAACGGTTCCATCATCCGTTCAGGTCCCGGCCGGGGAAAGAAGCGTTACATTTCCTATCTCAACAAGTTCGGTTTCGGAAATTTCGATCGTCGCGATCACGGCAAGCTATCTGGACGTTGTGCTTAAAGCGAGGCTTCACATTATTACCGGAGATGAGTTCTACTGTGCTGACTTCTCAACTGGTGCCGGTCCGGAATGGTCCGTCCAGACTACGCCTACTTTGAGGGGCGAGAGCTACCTGGGCGACCTGAGAAATGATACAGCGCTATTAACGCTAACCAATTTGCCACCCCATACCTCAGCTACTGTGTTCTACAGCGCCTACACTTTCGGCTCCTGGGATGGGAATCATCCACTAAATGGCCCCGATTTTATGAGGCTGAAGGTGCAGAATGGGCCGACACTGTTGAATTCGACATTCTCGATCGATGGTAATGCCGCACAATCCTATCCTGCCGATTTCCCATTCATCTTTCCGCCTACGACCGGTTCGGTCGGCGTAAATGTATTGTACAATCCTGACGTTGTTTACCGAATAAATCGTACATTTGCTCACTCTGCTGAAACGCTCGGTTTGGAATTCATTGCTGAGAACCTAACGGACGAGTTCCTTGGGATAGACAACGTTTGTGTGCGGCTCAATTCAAATCCGCGGCTGGGATCACTAACAGTCGATCCTCGGACCGTGGACGGTGGCTTTCATCCGTCCACTGCAACGCTTACCATTACCTCGCCTGCGCACATAGGCGGCCTAACTGTTCCATTAATAAGCAGCAATACCTCGGTTCTGACGGTGCCCGGCGCAGTTACGGTACCTGAGGGACACACTACTATCACTTTTCCGGTCACGACGGTTGCGCCGGAGACGGCTACAAATGTTACAATTTCCGCCACTCATCTCGGCGACACCGTTTCAGCGTATCAGAGAGTCGAGGTTCCTAGACCACTCTATAACGTGCTTCAATTCTCTTCGTCCCATGAATTTCCAGTTGAAGAGGGTACGATCGTTCAGTTATCGGCAACTGCAAGAAATGAGGGAACTGCGCCGGGACTGGCCAATATTAGATTTTACTATGATACACCGGACCCGGCGAATTTGATCGCAGAGGAAACGAATATAGCGATCCCAATAGGCGGTGAGGTGAGTACTGCCAAATCGTGGAACACCCAAGGTTTTCTAGGATCTCGTAGCCTTTTTGTCCGGGTCGAGGATATTGGGCCGGCGGCGCTGGTTGCCGACTCTGGAACTCAAGCCGAGACCGTATCAAATCTAGGTCAGATCTCAGGTGCGCTTGTTATTGATCTGACGCCGCCCGATGTGGCTATCCAGGCAGTCGTAGAAGTGTGCTATGGTGGGTTTTTTGGCACTGCGGATGCAGGCTACTGTACACCACTTCGGACAATTACACAGGGCACAGTGAGCCGATCAACGCCGCCAAATCGATGGGGTGATGCAAGCGTAGATACACAGATTTACGGTAACGATCAGTTTGTTTCGATGCAGGCCCAACTTAAATCAAAGATTCAGGCGGAACGCCAGGGAGGCATCCATCATCAATCCGGTACTAGCCGCGTGAATACCTATATTCTCGTTAAAGACGATCCTAAACATGTATACGAAGTAAGAATCAGAAAGAGCCATAGTCTATTCGCAGAGACAATACGGTTCGGGTGTTCCTTAGGCGTTTGCTATAACTCGGATTCCCGAGGATGTGCGTCGAGTTTTGACCCAATCTTTCGTACGGGAACCGCGACCGAACTCAGCGACGATGTCAGAGAATTGCCGGAATATCCGGGCGTTGCCTATAGAAGGATCTTCGCACGTCCGGGGGAACCGTGGCATTTCGTATCACAGTCGTCAGGCACGATCTCCGGCTATGATGACTCAAACCTGAAAGCCATCTCTGAGTTAAATGTAAATTTGAGTGTCAGAAAATCGGGAAGTGTCTATATAGATCTTTCTGACAATAACTTCGACTTCGGGAATGTAACAGCGACGGAAGATACATTTGATCCAGGGAATCCGAACCCGAACATTCCATCGCACAGCGTGACGGTGGCGAACATTAGTGGAACGGTTCAGACTGTTACTATTGGAGATCCATTCTCAACTGAAAGATCGAGTGACTCCGCTCGATTGTCGGGGTCAAACCATAGGGTATCAGCCAATTGGCTTAGCAGTTTCTCAAGTAGAGATGAGGCCTGTGATGCAAGCAATGGAACTCCGGGAGAGAACGGGCTTGTCTGCGCTATATCACATCCAATGCCCCCATCCGCGGCCGGAAGAGGTTCGGAACGAGATTCTGTCGCGTATGGAACAACGGAGGAGGAAAATGAGAGCATCGTGGGCCCGTCAAATCGGCAACCCTTCCAAATATTTAGCGTCAATGGCGATCTAAGCAACAGAACTGTAACTCTGCAGCCTGGTGAAACCGCAGAAGTTCTAATCAAAGCTCAATTAACACCCGAGGAAATGCAGCCTTTGCCTGGCGAAGAACCTTGGAATGAGCGTAGCTTTTTCGGTCTCCTCTCAGTGGACGTGGAAGATGTTGAGCAGCAGTGGGTGACGATGAATGTAACGATTTCGCTTCCTGCATCCCCGACACCTACGCCAACGCCAACGCCCGAACCAACTCCTACGCCAACACCGGAACCTACTCCGACACCGACGCCGGACCCTACTCCGACACCAACACCGGAACCAACTCCGACGCCAACACCGGAACCAACTCCGACGCCAACTCCGGAACCTACTCCGACGCCGACGCCAACCCCGACACCGTTGCCACCGTGCACGCCGACGTTGACGATCACCGAAGTGAATCCTGGAAGTTTGGCCGGCTACGAGGCGATAACGGCGGGAGTGCTTTCGGTCACGGTGGACACGGTGAATTTCGGGGCCGGATTGCAGGGCCTGACGCTGGTGACTGCGACAAACGCAAATGTATCGATACCGGTGTTCCCGATAGGAACGTTCAATCCGGTAACGACAACATTTACCATTCCGAACCCCTCGCAACCGGTGGACTTCACGCTGAGGGCATCCTCGCGTATCAATGCTTTGCTTATCCGGGTTCGATGTTTGGGTGTCCCCCCGACGCCTAGTCCAACTCCGATGCCGACTCCGACACCAACTCCAACGGTCACACCTACGCCGACACCCACACCTCCGGCCACTCCTACTCCTACGCCTACACCAACTCCGACACCAACTCTGACACCAACGCCGACACCTACGCCGCCACCGCCCGGTGTATGCACCCCGACGCTGACGATCACGGATGTAAATCCGGGGAGCCAAACTTACTTCCAGGCGATCACGCCCGGTCCAAACTCAGTGACGGTCGATACGCAGAATTTTGGGGCTGGACTGCAAGGGCTTTCCGTTGTCAATGCAACGAATGCTAACGTCACGATACCGCAGTTCCCGTTTGGGACGTTCAACCCTGTAACGGTTACGTTCACTATCCCGAACCCGTCGCAGCCGGTGGACTTTACGCTCCGTGCATCAGCTCGCATTAACGTTGTCCTGATCAGAGCACAGTGTGGCGGACTAGCGCGAGTCGTGAATTCCGGGCCGGTGTTTCCAGATATCTCATTCTGGCTTACTGGCGGAAGATCGACAGCCGGGAGGAGCCCACTTTCTTCTGTCCTTGGTGCGGATAGCGGTGTTGTCACGATGCCTAAACTTGAGTGATCTGGACTTAACGGTATCAGACGGACTGCAGGCGTCATCATCGATATTTATTGATCGAACGATAATCCGGTGTGCATCTGACTAGCTCTTTGTGAATTACGGCTGTTCAGTATTAATGTTGAGTCGAACCTGCACCCTGCAAAGCCGCTATTTGATCTGAAGTAAGATCTTGAGAATGATTCTACGGAATTGTCGATGGACAGTGGTGATCAACGAGAATTGGGTGATCTGCTTTCCGAGTATTTCGGGACGGCGGTCGATGAACATGCCGAGTCCGTGTTGTCCCGTATCATAAGCGACTATGCAGCCCCTACGATAAGTTCGTATTTTCAGCGACGCATCAATTCAAAGAATGAGAGCTTTCATCGGCGATTTGGCCGATTTGATGCAGAAGATCTCGCAAGCACGGCGGCAATCAAACTTCTCGTCGGTCTCCGCCGACGACGGAAGTTCGGGCTCGAAGGCATCAAGAATCTGGATGCATTCATTAGAACGATCTGTAATTCCATCTACTCCGACTATTGGCGAAAACGTTTGGTTGAGTATTACAAGTTAAAGAACCGAATCCGCTATCTGCTTACGAGGCCGAAATCGGAATTCGTCGTTGAGCACGATGAAGCTGGAACGCTTCGTTGTGCGTTGACAAAGAAAACGTCCCGCCTCGGCAGCCTCTCCGCGCATCAAATCATCGAGAACATAAAAGAGCATGTCCCGGATCATCTGGTCCTAGATGAACTTACATTGGTAACAATGGTCCTTGAGCAAGCATCTGGATGGGTTTCAGTGGCTGACCTCGTAAAGATCCTTGCGGACATCCGCGGCATCTATGACATACCGCCAGATGAGTTCAGCTATGACGATGTGTATCTGGACCATGCGGCGAGAGACGCAGATGTTGACTCCGTTCGACAGGAGCAGGTGGTTAAATTGAAAGCGCTTTGGATCGAGATACGCCAGCTGAAAAGGTTTCAAAAGTTGGCGCTGCTGTACCATTTGCGCGATGCGGATCACCGTGAGGTGAATACCGTGTGGTTTGAAGCGGGTGTGGCGAGCCTCGCGGAAATCGCCGAACAATTTGAAGTAACGGAAAATGAAATGGCAACCTTGTTGTTCCGCCTACCTTTATCCGATAAGGAGATCGCGGAAAGTTTTTGTACAAAGATTGACGGCAACGATAGGTCTCCAATGCCCGATGAAAGACGCGTGAGTACTCTCCGGCAGATCGCACGAGCCAATTTGCAAAGGCGGCTCGATGGAAAGGAGCATAGGAAGAGGCACGGAACGTAGCTATCGGTCTTGAAAAAGATCAATTGTTGGAAACGGACGATTGTTTACGAAAAGATCCGGCTACGTCAAGGCCGGGCACAACTGATGTCAGAGCATTTAGAGAAAGAGGAAATTGAGCGATACGGCGAGAGGAGTCTGCCAAGTGACCAGGCATCGGAAGTGATACTTCACCTTGCTAGATGTCCTCTCTGCATGAAGGAGTTACGGGCCATGTTTCCAGAAGCAACATCGATGGATAGGGGACTTGCACTAGGTCTCGATCCTGATCTTGACGTCGAGCCATTTCACCTCGAATTTGAAGAACACTTACGGAGGTATGTCGATCACGAGATCGACGATGTGGACAGGGAAATTGTCGAGGGACATGTTAGTTCGTGTACTCACTGTGCAGGGCTGCTCCGAGATCTGCAGGAATTTCGAGAGAGGTTATCGACTCGATATTCACATGAGTTGAAATCCAGGCCGGGATTCTTTGAAAGGCTTTATACCGCTGCTATTCACCGTCGGTTCGTATTGGCTTTGTCACTCCTGGTGTTTTGTGCTTCAGGAGCTGTGATCTGGTATCTCCTTTCAGATCACAGTGGTCGGCAGATTGTGATGGACGATGTTGCGATACCGTCCACAGGTGAACCCAACGGGTCGAATCCCGTTTTTTCGGCCATTGAGAACCCTTCTGCAAATTTGGCACAGCCACCCCAGAGTGAGGAATTGAAAGTGGTTCCGTTGAGAATCCCGAAGTTCCTGGCCACCCTTCGATTGAAACCTCCAGGAATTCTCCGAGGCGAAGGGAAGATAGCGCCGATTAAGATCTTGTCCGCAAATGGTGTTGCTATCCGAGGATCCCCGCGGCTTAGCTGGCAGGCTATAGATGACGTAGTTACTTATGAAATCTCTATTTTCGGTGACGATGACACACAAATAGGAGTTACGGAATCATCGAATCGCACTACCTGGACCTATCCGCATCTTACTAAAGGAAAGATCTATAAGTGGCAGGTTTTGGCCGAAAAAGCCGTCTCTGGAACCACGATCAGGTATATCGGGCAGGGCCGCTTCTACCTGGTGAGTGAAGCCGAAGAGGCTCGGATAGATGCTGCAACCGATCCGATCGAGAAAGGACGTGCCCTTGCCGAAGCCGGGCTGATCCGGGAGGCAGCCGCTGAATTTCGTCGAGTAAAACCTGAAGGTCCGCAATCACAAATCGCACGCGCTTACCTTCTTCAACTCAGAAGGAATTAGTTGTTCAGGGAACTGAACTCGCCGATCAGGTGCATCTCCAAGTGCCCGAAGACATGCCATCGGTTCATTTTGACCCTATGCCATAAATAGGTTCACCTCCACGCGTGTGGAGACATCATCGCTCGAAACCAGAACGGAATTGATTGCGAAGGTTCATCTCCACGCGTGT
>JRYF01005340.1_pt1 | contig 70524 bp, 61 predicted proteins | sample 235331 | NCBI WGS metagenome assembly JRYF01 (sample SAMN03074217, study PRJNA261475) | activated sludge metagenome | biome: Wastewater Treatment Plant; feature: Wastewater; material: Activated sludge; isolation source: activated biomass of a wastewater treatment plant treating hydrocarbon... ... | reverse complement strand
TGAATTAATAGGCGCTGATGGAAACCGGTTTGCACCCGGACTCTATAGAGAAAATTTGTTCAATAAATGCATTCTCACTCCTTATACCCGACAGATAGATTATTGGCCGGTTTTGGAAGAAGTCATTGAAAAAGAGAAAATAGATTTTGCCTTTATCGTTCCTGAAACCGAAGTGTTGGCATGGTCAAAAAGACTGGTCGATCACCAATTACCCTGTTTAAGCCTTATTCCGGATTATGAGGTTGCTACTTTCATGTTCAATAAGAAAGATCTCGCCGAATTTTTATATGAAAAGGATTTAAGCGCCAAAACTGTTTCTGTTAATCATCCAAATAATGATGAAATTGCGGCATTGGGCGATATTCTTAAATATCCGTATTGGGTACGACTTAATAAAACTGCCGGGGCATTAGGAGCAATGAAAATTCATCATTCAGGAGAATTGCTACCATGGTTGAAAATGTTTCCCGAAAATGCCGATTTCATAGCTTCTGAATTTCTTCCAGGCAGGAATTATGCTTGCAAATTGTTATATAAACATGGGTCGTTGATTTTAGGTGCTGCCGCTGAAAGGATTGAATATATATTGCCCAACCTTTCGCCAACTAAAATTACAGGAATGTGTGCACGAGGTCGATTATTGAATGACCATGATATACTGCTTAGGGCACATCATGCCATGACATTGATATACGATCGATTTGAAAAACCTATTCATGGTATGTTTACAGTGGATATGAAAGAAAATAAAAGTGGGGTGCCGATGATCACAGAGATCAATTTGCGACACGTTTCTTTCATGCATGCTTATTCAATGGCGGGAGCAAACTTTGCTTTCGAAACACTAGAACATTTTTACTACAATAAGCCCCCCTGTTCACCAATACTTTACACCTTTGAAGAAGAGTATCATTTCATTAGGGGGGTAGATTCTGAATTATTCATTGTTCGTGATTCCCAATTGCTATAATTTACTTTATAGATACATTTTGTGCCAAAAGAAACTTTCTAATGAAAATAAATGATTTCAAAGCCATTCTTATTTTCCTTACTTGTGTAATCGTTTTTGGATGTTCCCCATCGTCTAAGATCGGAGATAAAAAGACTCCAACTTATTCTAAGTCTGTTCAATCTTTTTTACATGATCTGGACAGTTTGGGGGTTGCTTACATCAACGATTCCAATATTGATTTACAAAACCAGGAGATCCCGGTGTCAGGCAAAATCATATTTGCAGGCAAAGGAAAAATTATCAATGGTACGATCACCGGAAACAATGCATCCATAGTTTCTGATCATTTTAACTGCTTACATCAAATCACACTTAAGGGATCCTGGGTCAATGATACGATCCCTTTGATTTGGTTGACTGACGGAAACAACGCTAAAAGAAACTTCGAAGTACTGATCAATATAATCCAATTAAAGAAAATAGTTTTTCTGGATCGCCAATTTCCTATTGAAACCAGCTCAACAAGAGCTTCTTATTCTGGCGATGAGGACATTCATATAGTAGGTAGTGATCACCTTGTATCCGGCTTGATTCTCATGACCGCTCATGCACGAAGTTATGCATATTTTCGCTCTCCTTCGGGAAATAATATTCATTTGGAAAGAATATCTATCGTGTCCTTTCCTGAGTTTAAGGAACAGAAAGTAGACCATACAGAATATCGATTTGTTCAATGTTATTATTCCTCCATTTTCAGAGAGGCAAAACCCAATGTTGAATATATCCATGTTCGCCATTGCCGGTTTGGGGGCAATGTGCAATTGAATTACCGGTCTAGCCCTGAAAATACATCCAACCTGGATGAGTTTTTCAGTTTGAAAGTCAAAAAAGTGGTCTTTGACTCTTGTCAATTTGACCGTGTAGTCAGAATCATTGAATTAGGAAATTTAATTTATGATTCTGTTCTCATAACCAACAACCGGATTTCAAATATCTATGGCCCTTTATTTTCTGCTTCCATTTCAAGTACCAGCCTTCCAGAATCTTTTCCTTCCTCAAGGATTTATAACGAAAGAAAGTATATGCTCCTGAAAGGAAATAAAGTAAAAAATGATCGTGCGGTTAAAGGAATCAATAATGTATATATGTCTTTAGTTGTGGCAAAAGGATTTGATTTCGATGTCATTGACAATAGCATTGAAAACATTCTCAATCTCAATGAAGGAAGTGAGACATATCCATTTTATTGTTCGGCTAATGGTGTGCTTAGAATTTATGGAAATAACATCGTCGACTGTGGGACTATTAACAACCGGAACCGCTTTGGAATGTCTCCTCTGATAAAATTAAAAGGCTCTGATAATATAGAAATTTTTAACAACTCATTCAATTTCACTCGTCAGGCTATACATCTTCTTGGACTAATAAAAAAACCTGATGATGATTTGACCTCCATAGATTCTTCAAAACTTCAGGTAGCCATTCTTGATTTTTTCCGCCCTGCTATAGACTCCACTACATACATCACCATAGAAAATAACGTGTTTAATACTGCTGTACTTACCGATGTTTCTTTTCTTTTCAATTCATCATTTACCTTGAGGAATAATATATTCAATATCGAGCATTTTCGAAATACGGATATTCTCAATTATGGAAGTCAGCACAGGAGGTTGCCATTTACATTGTTTTATTTTCGAAGTCCGGTTATTAACGGTGATTTGGTCGCAGAAAATAATGTAATTAATATCGGATCACTAGATTCAAATAATTTTCAGTTTATCCTGATTCAAAACGATCAAACGCATTTCAATAGAGTTGTGTATAAAGACAATGTGTTTAATGTCCCGGCAAACGTTTCTTTAAGTATGCCCCGTGCCAATGAACTTACTTCTGTAAACTCTCATACAGGAAAGGGTTCTATTTCTTTTAATTATCCCAATTCGGTTTTAAAAAATCGAATGATTCAAAATATTTCTATAGATGAGTCCATTCAACATTTTCTTGACCCTCCGCCTGAAGGCATTGTCCATCTTAAAACATTTGGCGCCTCAAAAATATCGGTGAAAGAAAATCACAGTTCTCTAATTACACTCATCCAAATCGGATTTAATGACCTTTTTCATTATAACGATACAGACCAATTGCCTATACTTTTGAAATTGAATACTGAGATGACAACCCGCGCAGGTGCAAAGTTTGTAAGTGTACACAAAATGATTTTTGAGGATCACCGGTCGATGTGGTACCATGCTTCCGGCGGCCGGGATATCATATCAACCACTCCTTATTGGAGTCGTGGAGAACCCGAAAGAAAAGAAATTATAGCTCCCTTTGAAGGCATTGTCCCTCCCGGTGTTTCCTTGAATTTCACCACTCACCTTCCGACCCATTCTGCGCATCGTGTTGGTTATATTACTTATGATGGAATGAAAGATATTACTTCATTTACAATTACAGCAGAAATATCACCATTTACAAGTCATTCTTCTTCATCGAGAGAATCATTTAGGAAGGAATTGAGTAAATAGTTAATGTGATATTTATTGCGCTGATTATAGGATATTAGTTGGCTTCTTTCTTATTTCAAATAAAGCCAGAAACAAACTTCTTTTCAACCAATTACAGCCGCCATCTTTGTACTATAGAATAATCAAACGGATATCTGACTTCATTTTTGCTTTTGCCGGATTGTTGATCCTTTCTCCTTTGCTTGTTGTTGTTTTTGCCATTTTAAAAGTAACTGGTGAACGTGAAGCCTTCTTCCTGCAGAAAAGAATTGGATATAACAATCTATCATTTCATATTATAAAATTCTCCTCCATGTTAAAAAATAGTTCGAACATGGAGGGAGGGTATGCTACTGTAAGAAACGACCCCAGGGTTACTCCGGTAGGTAAATGGCTTCGATTTACAAAATTTAATGAGCTGCCGCAATTATGGAATGTACTTGTTGGAGAAATGTCTTTTGTTGGCCCGCGACCTTTACCGGAGCAGAGTTTTGTAAAGTACTCTAGAGAGGTTCAATCCCGGTTGTATAAAGTGCGGCCAGGGATAACCGGTGTGGGCTCTCTGGTATTCCGCGATGAAGAAAAACTGGTGACTGCCGTCAGGGACATGGGACTTCAACCAATGGATTATTATTTGAAATACATCTACCCATATAAAGGGATGCTGGAAATGTGGTACCAGGAAAATATCTCCTTTTCTACTGATCTGAAAATCTTGCTGCTCACCTTTTGGCAAATTCTTTTTCCTGGTAGTGAATGGACGTTCGAAGTGTTGCATGATCTGCCCAAACGTCCGGACGAATTGACTCTTCAGGGTTTGAAGTTATTGCCCCGTTCGGAAGGCCCCAAAGATTGAAGTTCAATGGACGGAAACAAGTTAAAAGTTTATAAGTTTAGAGGTTTATAAGTTTAGAGGTTAGGAGTTTAGGATTGAATGGGGCTTCGCTGTCATTGGCAATAGTGAGATGCATAATCTCAGAAAACCTACAAAGTCAATAATCAGGCAAAATTATACTCATAATTACAGTTTGTACTGACTTTAAAATAAGATATAAACATATTTATAACTTTTAAAGAGTTTAAGCTTCCTTCGGATCTGATCAGGCGTGACCTTTACGTGGATAGGGTGTTGCCATTTATAGGTAAAGATCTGATCAAGGTATTTACGGGTCAGCGGAGAATAGGGAAGAGTTATTAATTGTTTCAAATCATTGCAAATATTCAAATAACCAATCCGGGGGCAAATATTATTTATATCAATAAAGAAGATCTTGCTTTTGATTTTATTAAGTCGGAATTTGAACTGACTGATTACATCCATCAATTCAAATCCGGAAAAACGCATGTTTTCATGGAAGAAATTCAGTATATAACTGGTTTTTACAATGAATAAAATCGACATCATCGCAGGAGCCCGCCCCAATTTTATGAAAATTGCTCCGTTGATCCATGCAATCCATGATTATAATACATTTGATCAAAGGGGAGAGCTCATTACTTACCGTTTGATTCATACAGGTCAACATTATGATTCTGCAATGAGTGAATCTTTCTTCCAACAGCTGAACATTCCAACCCCTCACATCAATCTTGGTGCAGGAAGTGGAACGCATGCACAACAGACTGCTCAAATTATGACCGGTTATGAAAATGTTCTAACTCAATGGAAGCCGGAATTGTGTGTAGTGGTAGGTGATGTAAATTCTACGATGGCTTGTGCTATAGTAGCGAAAAAAGCATGGATTAAAGTTGCTCATATTGAAGGGGGTATCCGTTCGGGTGATATGAAAATGCCCGAAGAAATCAACCGCATTGTTACAGATAGCATCAGCGATTATTTTTTTACAACTTCGGAAACCGCTAACCAAAATCTTTTAAAAGAGGGGGTTTCCGAAGATCGTATTTTTTTTGTAGGAAATACCATGATCGATTCTCTTTTAGGAAATTTGAATCGCCTGGTAAAGCCCGCTATATTTTCCTCAATTCCCCTCGTAAAACGGGAATACATTGTAATCACGCTGCANNATGATCCGCAACGGCTAAGGGAATTGATGTTTACTTTGAATGAATATGCAGGGGACAAGATGATGATTTTTCCAATGCATCCCCGTACTTCGAGGATATATAATAATCTGAACATTCATTTTCCCCGAATATTAATCACTGCGCCCCTCCCTTACCTGGAGTTCATATATTTAATTAAAAACAGTGCCGGGGTCATCACTGATTCTGGTGGTATTACTGAAGAGGCTACTGTATTGGGAATTCCATGTATGACGCTTCGGGACAGTACGGAAAGACCTGAAACAGTGACTATGGGTACCAATGAGATGGTCGGTACTGACCCAATTAATTTACCTGCCTGGATCAGTAGAATGGCCTCTGGAAATTGGAAAAAAGGGAGTATTCCCCCGTTGTGGGATGGAAAAACTGCTGAAAGAATCGTTCAAATCATATATAGTTTGTGATTAGGCTTGTTTTTGCACCCTGAATCAATATGTTAAGCTTATCATGTGTTGGTTATTATTTTTAATTGGCTTTTGGAACCAAAGATAGTTGTATGAGTATCCATCCCAAAATATGGCTTTCTTCGCCGCATATGAGCGGAAGAGAACAGAAATACATTGATGATGCTTTTGCAAAAAATCAGGTGTTCCCTCTGGGTCCTCATGTGCAAGGTTTGGAAGAAGACCTTCGCAAATATACAGGACTGCGGGCATGTACCTGTCTTTCTTCCGGTACGGCTGCTATCCATTTAGCTTTAATCATTATGAATGTAAATGAGGGTGATGAGGTGATATGTTCCTCTTTCACTTTTGCTGCCACCATCAATCCTGTGATGTATCAGAAAGCTATACCCATTCTGGTGGATTCAGAGCCATTAACATGGAATATGGATCCGGATTTACTGGAGGAGTGTATTGTAGACCGCATAAAGAAAACAGGGAAAAAACCTAAAGCCATTATAATGGTACACCTCTACGGAATGCCGGCACAAATGGAATCCATCAAAGAACTTTCAGATAAATATCAGATTCCCATCATTGAAGATGCTGCCGAAGCCCTGGGTTCAGAGTATCATGGAAGAAAGTGCGGCTCAATGGGTGATATCGGAATTCTTTCCTTCAATGGAAATAAAATCATCACCACTTCCGGAGGTGGTGCCTTGTTGTCAAATCGCAAAGAATATGCCGACTCAGCTTTATTTTTAGCCACACAGGCACGTGATCCGGCGCCACATTATCAACATTCTCAGGTGGGTTACAATTACAGAATGAGCAATATTTCCGCCGGTATTGGACGGGGACAAATGGAAGTTCTCAATGAAAGAATTAATAAAAGAAGAGATAATTATGCCCATTATAAAGAATGTCTTGAAGGCCTTCCTGGTATATCCTTTCAATCTGAGCCATCCCCCTTATACTTTTCCAACCGCTGGCTCAGTGTAATCGTCGTAGATCCTGAAGTGAGTGGCGGAGTTGACAGAGAAAAAATACGGCTTCATCTGGAATCTTATAATATTGAGTCACGCCCTCTTTGGAAACCTATGCACTTACAACCTTTATATCAGCATATGCCTGTATATGGACGTGGTGTATCTGATAAACTTTTTGATGAGGGTCTTTGCCNNATCATTATGGCCTGATTGATGTTTTTATCACAGTATTAAAAAAACCTCCAAAATGGCTTTATTCAATATCCCCTCCTTCATTAATCAACACATTACAAAAAGGAATGAAAGTCTCTTTGAAAAGGATTTAATAGATAACAAGGATATTCTTCACACAAATATTTTCAAAAAATCAGTCCTTGTCATAGGTGGGGCTGGCACCATAGGCTCTTCATTTATTCGTTCACTTCTGCCTTTTCGTCCTTCCAGACTTTATGTGGTGGATACCAATGAAAACGGATTGACAGAATTGACCAGGGACATTCGAAGTCTATCTCATATTCAGGCACCAGAAGAATACAAAACCTATCCCATGCGTTTTTCCGACCCCGTCTTTTATAAGTTGCTTTCTACGGAGGGGCCTTTTGATATTGTTGCCAATTTTGCTGCACATAAACACGTACGCAGTGAAAAAGATCATTATTCTATTGAAGCTTTATTGGATAATAATGTATTTCAGGCTCATCGGTTTTTAGAAAAACTTTCGAAAACACCTCCTGAGCATTTTTTCTGCGTCTCTACGGACAAAGCAGCCAACCCGGTCAATGTAATGGGGGCAAGTAAAAAACTTATGGAAGAGGTCATTATGGCTTACAGCAATAGTATGAAAATAACTACTGCCCGGTTTGCTAATGTTGCTTTCTCTAACGGAAGCCTTTTGGATGGTTACCTGCAAAGGCTGATGAAGTCTCAGCCTTTATCATGCCCCTCCGATGTAAAACGCTACTTTGTTTCTCCTGAAGAAAGTGGTCAAATATGCTTGCTTGCTTGCATGCTCGGACAAAGCGGTGATATCTTTTTTCCAAAATTAAATCCTTCTCAGATGGTCTCATTCCGGGATATTACTTTTGCTTTCTTTAGCCATCTTGATATGACGATAAAAGACTGTTCCTCGGAAGAGGAGGCGAAAAGGTTAGCCGCTCATTGGAGATCTGGAGATCCTTATCCTGTCTTTTTCTTTGATTCTGATACTTCTGGTGAAAAATTATTTGAGGAGTTCTACACTGTCAATGATGCTATTGATATGAATTCATTTGCCGGAATGGGTGTCATCCGCAATCATTCCAAAGTCTCGTCAGATAAAATAAAAGAGTGCATCCATGAACTCAAAACCCTGTTACTGTCCGATCAGAGCAGTAAGTCCGCCATTATTTCCATCATGAAAAAATATATCCCAGATTTTTATCACATTGAAAAAGGGAAGAATTTAGATGATCGAATGTAAAAGAAAGCCAATATGAGAGGAGGCCTTTGAGATCATTCAATAATCATTTCTATTCGAACGACCATTTGCGATTGAAGTATAATATAATAAAACGTCTTTTCGATATCCTGTTCTCAGGGTTTGCACTATTGATATTGTCACCATTATTTATTCCTGTTTGCATTGCTCTCATATTTACGGGCGAAGGGTATGTTTTTTACCTTCAGGAAAGGGTGGGCTTGAATAAACGGTTATTCAAAATATACAAGTTTGCAACCATGTTAAAAGACAGCCCGAATATGACAGGAGGAATCATTACGGTAAAAAATGATCCCAGACTGACTCCTTTGGGACCTTTCCTTCGAAAAACCAAAATCAATGAATTGCCTCAATTGATCAATATCCTGATTGGCGATATGAGCTTTGTAGGGCCAAGACCTTTAATGATGAAAAGTTACAACGTATATCCGGAATCATTAAGGAATGATATATATTCTGTAAAACCAGGACTTACCGGTATCGGGTCAATCATTTTCCGGGATGAAGAAAATCTGCTTAGTCTAATCAAGGAAAAGGGAGAAGACGTATGGGATTTCTACACCCGGAAGTTGTATCCCTACAAAGGAGTAGTAGAAAAATGGTACAGGGAAAACAAAGGCTTCACTACCGATCTGATGTGTCTATTTATAACTTTCTGGGTAGTATTATTTCCGGATTCAAACATTATTTACCGCATCTTTCCTACACTTCCTGTTCGGCCATTTTAGGGGGATCCGTTGGAATACTATGATTGACTTCCTGAAATATCTCATCAACGTCATAACCCATCCCCTCCACATACTTTGGATATTGATGATTATTTACATCATTCTCCGATTATTAAAACATAAACGGTCTGATCTCTTTTTAATATTTTCATTTATCTGGCTGATGTGCACAGGCACAAGGTTTATACCCGATGTATTGGTAAATGGTCTGGAGTCGCAATATGATACCCTTTATGATTATGCTTCCATTGACACATTGAGTCCTGTATACATCCAAATTCTTGGAGGAGGAAGTTATTATGATCCTGGTCTTAGTCCTATCGATCAGTTGTCCAGAAATTCACTTCAAAGGCTCAGTGAAGGAATCCGACTGACCCAATTTTTTCCAAACAGTATGTTAGTTGTGTCCGGTCATTCTTCCAGACCCCCTACACAAGCGGAATTAATGGCTGAGGCCGCTGTGAGTTTCGGTATTCACAGGCAGAATATTATTGTTTTGGATGAGCCCAAAACTACAGGAGAAGAAGCCCGGTCGTTTAAACACTTTATTGGGGATCAACCGGGTACTTTGATTCTAGTAACCAGTGACCTGCATATGCCCCGGGCAGTACAACTATTCCGCAAAAGAGGTCTCGACCCTATACCTGCCCCGGGAGGCAGCATTCTAAGGAAAGATCTCAGAAAACCTCGTTGGGGCTGGTCTTCAGATGTTTCCAATTTTGATAAATTTAAAGCGTCAATACACGAATATATTGGGATGATTTGGGGGAAATAGGAAGCTATTCCTTTCTTATTTTCTTAAAAAATTACAAACAAATCCATGAATAACCATTCTGTACGGATATTAACCTGTGGGCTGAAAGGTCTGATTGCACTTAATTCACTTGAGCCTGAGAACCGTGAGAAAATCCACCATGTAGTTATAGATAAAGACGATCAAATTCTTGAAGATTATGCTGCAAAAACAGCACAATGGTGTGATAATAACAAAATACCCTGGAAATTTAACAAACAAAATGATAAAACTATTTGGCCAGACATCATGAATCCATTTACTTATACTCTTTGTATGAGCTGGCGATATCTATTGCCTGTTGATGGTCCAGTAATTGTTTTCCATGATTCTCTTCTTCCAAAATACCGTGGCTTTAATCCTTTGGTCACTGCATTGATAAATGGTGATAGCGAAACTGGAGTCACCGCATTTTTGGCTTCAAAAAACCCGGATATGGGTGACATAATTGCATCACGAAAGATATCCGTTAAATATCCCATGAAAATCAAACAGGCGATAGAAATAATGGGATATGAATATGGAAAACTCCTCAATGAGATTTTGAGTACCCGTTGGGAGGAGTTGCGGTTTGTTTCTCAAGATCACACGAGTGCTTCATACAGTCTATGGCGTGATGAAGAGGATTATCACATCCCCTGGCAAAAAGACAGTGATTATATTATTCGGTTTATCCATGCCGTGGGATTTCCATACAAGGGTGCATTTACTTATCTGAATAACCGAAAAGTTAGAGTTTTGGATGCTCAAATCGTAAATGATGTAGACATTGCAAACCGCATTCCAGGCAAAGTTTTGTTTAAAAATGAGAATGAATACACTATCGTTTGCGGAAAAGGCCTGATCTCCGTCAGTGCATTTTACAATGATGAGGATTATAAGCCTATTTTTATGGAGGGATTCAGACTTCGTTTCACCTAAAAACTTCATTCTTTGAATTTCCCATTCAACAAACCCTATCTAACCGGCAATGAAGTCAATTATATCCGGGATGCAGCATCCCGTGGCAAACTTTCCGGCAACGGTCACTATACACAGCTTTGCCAAAACTACTTTGAAAAGAAATATGGTTTTGGTAAGTGCTTGCTGACCACCTCATGTACTGATGCATTGGAGATGTGTGCCTTGCTATTGGACTTAAAGCCCGGCGATGAAGTTATAATGCCAACATATACCTTCGTGAGTACCGCGTTGGCATTTGACCGCGAAGGAGCGTTGATCCGGTTTGTCGATTGTCGCCCTGATCATCCGGGCATGAATGAAAGTGAAATTGAGGGGTTAATCAATCCAAAAACCAAGGCTATTGTTGTGGTACATTATGCAGGAGTTGCGTGTGATATGTCTAAAATTATGGATCTTGCCCATCGTCACAATTTATATATTATTGAAGATGCCGCTCATGCTATAGATAGCTGGTACACTAACGAAGAGGGAGGGAAAATGGCTCTGGGATCTATAGGGCATTTGGCTGCTTTTTCGTTTCACGAAACAAAAAACATACACTGTGGCGAAGGGGGTATGCTGGTCGTCAATCATAAGTCGTTTTTTGAAAGGGCAGAAGTGTTGTGGGAAAAAGGTACCGACAGAACGTCCTTTTTTCGTGGTGAAAGAGAATTTTACACATGGAGAGACAAAGGATCAAGTTTTCTTCCTTCAGAAATATCAGCAGCTTTCCTTTGGGCACAAATAGAAAAACTGGATGACATTCAAGGAAAGCGTCTACAATTGTGGAATACTTATTACGAGGCCCTTTCTCCGGATGAGCGTTCCAAGACCTACGCTCTACCCAGGTCTGTGCCTTTTGCGCATAACAATGCTCATATTTTCTACCTTCTTATGACAAAATCATCCTCGCGGGATGCATTAATTCAATACCTTAAATCCGTAGGTGTTTGGGTTGTCTTCCATTATATATGTTTGCACAACAGCCCATATTACCATACAAAACACGATCAACGAGCCCTTCCACATGCCAACAGGTATATGGCGACCCTAATCAGGCTTCCTTTGTACTTCGAACTATCCACTACTGACATTATCTTTATTTGCAAGCATATCAAAGCGTGTCTAAAATAATCATTCATTGGATGCCTGATGAAAAGTTTAGCAGGCACTTGATGGACAATTTCAACCAAACTCCGGAAAGACATGTGTTTCTGTTGTTTCCCTATAATTATTCCGGTGAATATCGTTTTGTCTTTCCCGACCACACCACCATTCTTCCATTTCACCCAGGTAAGGACAATATGGAGCGCGTACTTTCAAAATTCAACCCTAGTGCAATCATCTTGCATTCCATGAATCCCGGCTTTGCCCGTGAATTGACACAATTAAAACCAACCCTTCCTGTTTGTTTAATTCCATGGGGATATGACTTGTATGAAAGAGCGGGAATGAGTTTTTCATTATATGCGCCAGGAACTCTTCAGTTTTTGAAACAAAGAGACCCCTTGTTTATCTTAAAAAGATGGTGTAAAAAATACCGGTTATTTAGGTTTATTTATTATCAGCTCCTTCACCGCAATGAGGACATTGACTCAAAAATGTATGATTCTTTTCGTATGATTACGCATTTGGCCACCTGGATCCGGCCGGACTTTATACTGTTTCAGTCCCATTTTCATTCAAAAGCAATACATTTAGATGTTCCATTTATCAGTATTGAACAATATCTATACGGTGATGATCAAGCTGTATTAAATCATGATGCCCGGCATGTTTTGTTAGGGAATTCCAACTCCGCCACTTCCAATATGCTCGATGCCATCCCAATCATTGCCCCTTTTATTGAAGAATCGCAAAATGTATTTGCAACGCTGAGCTATGGTGAACAACCCGGCCACCGGGAAGAAGTAATTAAAACGGGAAAGTCGAAACTGGAAGACCGCTTTATCCCTGTGGTTGACTTTCTTTCGGGTAAAGATTTTATAACCTTGTTGAAAAGCTGCATAGCCGGCGTATTTATGCATTACAGGCAACAGGCTATGGGCACCATGATCGCAATGCTTTACCTGGGGAGTCGCATATATCTTTCAGAAAAAAATCCCATCCTTTCTTCTTTAAGAGATTCCGGCTTTAAAATTTCCTCATTGGAACATGATTTTCAAAACACCCTTTGGACACCCCTTTCCCTTACTGAAAAAAATCAAAACCGAAGCCTTATAGACAAAAAATTCAACAGCTCTGCTGTAAATGAACAATTATCCCACCTGATTAACACACTATGTAATCATTAAATGTCCATAGCAAAAAAAGCATGGTCAGGAATTCAGTGGACTGCAATCGGTTCTGCGTTTGCATTTATTTTTGCATTGATAAAAATCGCTTTTCTTACACGCTTACTTCACCCTTCTGATTTTGGCCTGATGGCATTGGCAACATTTCTGCTGGGATTCTCTTCTTTGTTCTTACATATGGGAATAGGCGCCGCTATTCTTCATAAAAATGAAATAAGCAGGGAAGAATATTCATCTCTGTTTTGGTTACATGTGACTTTTAGCCTGTTTTTAGTGATCATCCTCTCTGGTGCTGCGCCCTGGATTGCTCTTTTTTATAATGAGGAAGAGCTAGCGCGACTCATTCCGTTAATCTCCGCTCATCTGGTTTTTTCTGCACTGGGATATCAATTTAAAACAATTGCACAGAAAAGACTTGAATTCCGCTACATTTCTCTCGTAGAGATCAGCGGCGCTTTTTTTGGCGCTCTTTCGAGTATTATTCTTGCATTCAAAGGCTGGGGAGTATATGCATTGGTTTGGGGGGCTATAGTTCAGGCTGCATTCGTAAATTCCTGTTACTTTTTTCCTGGCGCTTTGCGAAATGGATTATTGTTACATTTCCGGTTTAATGAGACAAAGCCCTTTTTACAGATCGGGCTTTATCAAACCGGGGGTCAAATTGCCAATTATTGTAATAAAGATCTGGATATTCTCCTGGTGGGAAAATGGTTTGGAAGTGATGTGCTTGGAGGGTACAGTCTTGCTAAACAATTGTGCGCCAAACCCACCATGATCATAAATCCCATTCTCACATTTGTGGCATCTCCCCTGTTGTCTCAGATTCAGAATGAAGCACAGCGATTAAAAAAGGCTTTTTTACGTCTTGTTAATTGGACGGGTGCATTAAACTTCCCGGTATATTTAATATTGATTTTATTTGCCCGGCCTGTGGTGGGATGGCTTTATGGAGAAAGTTATTTACACATAGTCATTTGGGTGCAAATATTGTCTGTTTATATGTTCTTACGGTCTTTAGCCAACCCATTAGGAAGTTTAACCATTGCCACTGGAAAAACATATCTGGAGTGGTGGTGGAATTTCGGTTTATTATTTGCTTTTCCTATAGTCCTGTGGATTGGCTCTTCCTGGGAAATCAGCGGATTGGCGATGAGTTTGACTTTATTTATGGCTGTCTTGCTATTACTGATGTGGAAGTGGTTGATAATTAGAATGATTTCCGCTGATATAAGCGAACTATTTGTAGCCAGCTTCTATTATCCCTATCCCCGATTATTGAAAGAATTAAAAAATATAATCAGCCTAAAAACTAAATAAAAAATGTAATTGATTTCTCATCAAAATCAGAATTTCATTTCTCCAAAAAGGGAGTTCGGGAAGAGGCCTGGACTCCCTTTTTGTTTATAGAAAATTTTGGAGTGCTTGAATATCTCCTTTTGAAAATGAAGGATTTCCAGGGTCTTAAAACGGGAATTTTTAAATTTAAATTATCCTATTTTATAATATCATGTTGAAAATTAAGGGTTTATGACTTTTGTCTAAAATTTTTTATTATCTTTATCTCCAACCGATAAAATCTTCACATATTGATTATTAACCAAAACTTTCTTATTATGGCACGCAAAAACAATCTTCAATTCACGATGATTTTTTCATGCCCGGCTCAACATGTCTCAGAAGGGGATCGCATTTTCAGGTCGCACGCGGCCTGGATGGAGCGCACCCATCATCGTTCAGGGGACAAAGCCCTACTGATTTACGATTTGTCTAAAGCTCCGGAAATGGAAAATCCTATGGATTCTAACTCCGGAACTACGGGCAACACGCTTTTCATCATTTCTGAAGTGTATGCCGGTTCTGCCGGACTGGATGACCACTGGAAGCAAGCCGGTGAAAACTGGCAGGACTTTGGAGCTTTAAATGAATGGATGGCACACTGCAAAGTTACTCTGGTCAATGGAGCGCCCATTCAACATTCTCTTTGGTAATCCCATACTTTGTATCTAACTCAATCATTTTTCCATAAACCGGTACTTGTGCAACATTCCAACATTGTCATTGAAACCAAGCATGCCACTGCGATCCTATCGCTCATAGGTGGCCAAATTATTCATTGGGCTCCTTCCGGCCACAAGCCCGTCCTTTGGTTGAGTCAAAAAGCAGCTATTGAAGAAGGAAAAGCCATCAGGGGGGGCGTTCCGATTTGCTGGCCATGGTTTGGTAATAAAGAGAGTCTTCCTGCCCATGGTTTGGTAAGAACCAAATTGTGGAAACATGTTGACACTATAGAACGGGGAGATGTGACGTGTGTCAAGCTCCAATGTTTTTCTGATGCACACACTCTGGCCGTTTGGCCTTTTCCTTTCGTTCTTGAAGTAGAATACCACATAGGTAAAGAATTGCGAGTGGTTTTAAACACTTATAATACAGGCAAGGAAGCTTTGTACATCACTGAGGCGCTGCACACTTACTTTCTTATAGATCAAATAAATGCTGTGCAGATTAAAGGCCTGGAAGGCAGCAATTACCTGGATAAGACCATGAATTTAACGCTTTTAAAACAGAAAGATAGCATTCGAATTATAGATGAAACCGACCGGATATACCTCCATCCCGGCCCGGTTACTATCATTGATGAAGGATTGAATAGGAAAATTGAAATTTCTTCAGCGGGCAATAAACATACTGTTGTTTGGAATCCATGGACAGAAAAATCTTCTTTGTTTAAAGATATGAACCCCAAAGATTTTAATCATTTTATTTGTGTTGAGTCCGCCAATGTTGACGAAGTCTTTATTGCACCTGGAACTGTTCACACTCTGACTCAAAGCTTTTTAATTTCTGCACTGGCTTGATTTCCAGGCTTTCTTTGTTTTCTTATTGCATTTTCATAAATTAAGATTATCCTTGTAGGTTTAGATGTTTCCATATTTCTATTTTTGATATTATGAAAGATGCTTAAAAGAGGCATTCGGCGTTGGGACCTTGTCTTTCTGATCATCAACAGTGTGATCGGTGCGGGGATTTTTGCCTTGCCCGCTAAAGTGTTTGCTTTATCCGGGGTGTATTCTCTGCTGGCATTCCTTGTTTGCTCCGTGGTGATGTTGATTTATATCCTGGTTTTTTCTGAGGTAAGTTCCCGTTTTGATCAAACGGGAGGCCCATATATTTATGTATTGTCCGCTTTTGGGTCTTTGCCTGCATTTGTTATTGGTTGGCTATTAATGCTGACCCGGCTTTTCAGTTACGCGACCTTGATCAATTTACTCGTCATTTACCTGTCTTATTTCTCTGATGTATTTACGGTTAGTATTGTAAGGATTGTTTTCATCTGGGTGTTGACCTTTGTGATTGTTTATTTCAATTGGATAGGAGTAAAAAACACTGCCCGGGTAAGTAACTTTTTGACTGTTGGCAAGTTAATACCCCTTGCGCTGTTTATCATTGTAGGACTGTTTTATATTAATTCCTCTTCTTATTCTTTTGGTAAATTTCCTCCCATTCAAGGATTTTCACAATCGGCTCTGCTCCTCATTTTTGCCTTTGGTGGTTTTGAAGCTGGCCTGGTGAATAGTGGTGAAATTGATAATCCCAAAAAAAATCTTCCATTTGCATTAATGGTGGCTGCCGGGGTTATCGCTGTGTTTTATTTTCTCATACAGCTGGTTTGCATCGGCACTTTACCAGATTTGGCAGAGTCTGATCGCCCCCTTGCTGATGCTGCTGCTATGTTCTCCGGTTACTGGGGTGGGGTTTTTATATCCCTGGGGGCTATCATTTCTATAATGGGCACTTTGAATGTGCAAATATTAAGCGGCTCAAGAATACCCTTTGCCTTGAGCATGGAAGATCAACTGCCCCTCGTTTTTTCAAAAGTTCATCCCCGGTTTGCTACGCCCTGGTTTTCCATTTTGTTTTTCTCTCTCCTGGTTGCACTTGTAGCGACGGTTTGGACATTTATGAGTTCGCTTGCCGTTTCTGTGATTGCCCGCCTGATTATGTACGCATTGGTTTGTGCTTCTTTGATTCGTTTACGAAAAAGTGTAAAACTCAGCGCTCCATTTAAAATTCCTTTTGGAAATGGGCTGGCTGTAGCCGGTATCGTCGCCACATTATGGTTGCTGTCCAGTTCTCACTGGCAGGAAATCAAAGACACTCTGATGTGGGTCGGCTTTGGATTGCTGATTTACATTTTACATGTTTTCCACAAAAAGATGAGTCGGAAAAACTGAACAGGCCTCCATTCTTATTAACTTTGGAAAATATCTGCCTCGAAAACAGTCAGAATGTACTGTCGGTACGTCTATACCTGAAGGCGCCCATTTACCTACTTTATTTACAAAGTTTTACCTTGCCCTATGTATCATTCAACCGTTGTCTTTCTTCCTCCTTCTGAGAATTTCTTTAGAAATAATAACTAAATTTCGTATATTCGAATTTTATTACTCCCCTGGATAATCAAATGAATTCTCAATACATAATTATCACTTAAAATCAAATTTTTTTAAATGTCCCAGATCCGGCAATTAGCAGCCATCATGTTTACGGATATCGTAGGCTATACTTCTTTGATGGGAAGCGATGAGAAAAAAGCCTTCGAACTGCTTAATAAAAACAGGCAGATTCATAAACCTGTAATAGAGGAATTTGGAGGATCATGGATCAAAGAATTGGGAGATGGTATCATGGCCAGCTTCCCTTCTGTCAGTAGTGCCGTGTATGCAGCTATTAAAATACAGGAATTGTGCCATATGGAAAATGCTTATCAATTGCGTATAGGCATTCATCAGGGAGAAGTAATTTTTGAATCTGGTGATATTTTTGGTGACGCGGTCAATATTGCTTCACGCATTCAGTCTTTAGCTTCCCCAGGAAGCATTTTTGTGTCGGAGTCAGTTCAAAAGGATTTACTGAATAAGGTGGATATCCAAACCTCTTTTTATAAATTGGAATCTTATAAAAATGTTAAAGAACCTATCAGGGTTTTTCAGGTTTTAACCGGAGAAAAGAACTCTTCTGTACAATCAATATCCCCTCGACAGAATCAATTCCATTCCATCGTTCCTGACCTGAATGTTGATATATGGATCAGTTTTCGGTTTAATGATAATCTGTATGATGGTTGGGTTTCCGAATTTAAGAAAAACCTAGAAAAAGAATTGTTGGCTACCTGTAAAGAAAAGCTTTCCATTTTCTTTGACGAAAGGCCTGAAGACCAAAAATATCCTTCCGAATTACCGCGCATTAAATCGCTGATTTTCATCCCTGTGATTTCACAAACGTATTGCGATCAGTCTGCCAGCATTTGGAAAGATGAGTTTCAGGGTTTTCTGGAAGATGTTGGGAAAGATGGTGTGGGTATAAGTGTACCTCTTCCCAATGGAACGGCAGTATCTCGGGTAATCCCGGTTAAAATTCACGACATTGATCCACAGGATATCAAATTGCTCGAGCAGGAGCTATCGGGAAGAATACGATCCCTTGATTTTATATTTAAAGACGATGGTGTCAATCGTCCTTTAATGCCCGCAGATGATGAAAAGACAAGCAATCCCTACAGGCCTCTTTATCGTAATCAAATCAATAAGGTGGCCAATGCCATCAAAGAAATGGTCATGGGTATTAAAGCAATACAAAGACGTGTTGATTTTGATTATTCTTCACCCTCGCTCACTTCAAGGGAAATTGTCTCTGGTTCAGCATCCGCTTCNNAATATTTTTCTGGCCTGGACTTCAGGAGATCTGAAGGAAACCCGCGAAGAAATGGCTATAGTACTGAAAAAGGCTGGTTTTAACGTGCTTCCTGTTATAGATTGTCCTTCGGATGATGAAGATTTTAAAGAGATGGTAGCTGTCGATCTGGAAAAATGCACTTGTTCTTTGCACATTTTAAGTGGTGAATTTGGCAGACGATTTGAAACAAATGATGACCTGTCCTTTCCTCAGTTTCAATTCCTTGAAGCCAAAAAAAGAATTGATTTGCTTGATTCCGATTTTCACTCATTCGTTTGGATTCATCCTCAAACCGGGGACAAAATAAAACCGGCACAGGGTGAATTTATAAAATATATACGCAATAACAATACCCGCAACATGATGTTTTCCAACAGTGCGGGACCCATGCAGTTGGTCGATGATATCCGGGTGGTCATGATGAAAGAGGTTGAGGAAGAGTTGGACACAAAGGATACCGACATATTTTTTATCTTTAACCAGGAAGATGAACATGAAGCTATGATCATCACCGACCAACTCAGCAATGAGTATCCGGTTGAAATTCTCAATATTATGCCGGATGGAGATGATCAATACAGAGAGATTTCTTCCCAGCAAATTCCTAAAAGCAAGCTGGCCGTTATATATTTCAAATATGCCGCCGACTGGGCTATCCCTTTCATTAAACAAATTTGGAAACAGGTAGGGGGAGCATCTTCACCCACAACGCTCTTTTTCATCGGAGAGGATGAACCCAAAACCAATCTGGTCAGAAATTTTAAAGCTCCTAAAGTGGTATCTGCTATTGCGCCCAAAGAAAAGATTCCTGCTGAGGTAAAAAAGGTATATACCACTGTTGTTAAGCTCAATTAGGAAAAATGTTTGATCACAATACAATTTGTCCATATACCGGTTTACGGTCTTTTACTGAAGAAGAATCGCTTTATTTCAAAGGTCGTGAAGACCATATTCAGGATGCCACCGCTCAATTGCAGCGAAACAAGTTTTTAATGCTGACCGGCGCTTCCGGTGATGGCAAATCATCTCTTGTGTATGCAGGCATTATTCCCAATGCCCGTGCCGGTTTTCTCAAGTCAAAATATATGCAATGGTGTGTCGCAGATTTCCGGCCGGAACGAACACCTTTTAAAAATTTATGTAAATCCTTAGCTCAACAGCTGGGCATTGAAAACCACCTTACTGTAGAATCAGAACTAAGGCATGGGTTTTCAGCATTGGTCGATTTATACAGGAATTCCAGAAGGCATGTTGATGAAGACTCTAATCAATGGACTCAACTCGATGACAAAGCCCGTGCAGCTGCACGAAGGGAGGCCGGTAATTTAATTGTTCTCGTTGATCAGTTTGAAGAGTTTTTTACCAACCCTGAAAATTACGATAAAGGCGCTCCTTCCGTAGAGTCCAACCTGGTGCTCAATTTATTACTGGAAACGGCCAGAATTGCTTTGGAAGAAAATCTTCCGATTTACATCATCTTTACCATGCGTTCTGACTTTATAGGCCAGTGTGCTTCCTTCCGGGGTCTGCCGGAATATATAGGTTTCTCTCAGTTTTTTGTTCCCCGGCTCAACCGGACACAACTTCAGCAAGTAGTCGAAGAGCCTGCCGTCTTGAGCGGAAATCAGATCTCACGCAGGCTAACTGAGCGGCTCATCCATGATTTGACGGAAGGTGTGGATCAACTTCCCATTCTCCAACATGCCCTCAATCAGATATGGCATGCCGCCAACCAGGGAAATGAAGAAATGGATTTAATCCATTATGCCATGGTGGGAGGAATGTCTGCTTCCGAACTGCCGGAAAAAGATGTCATAAAATTCAAAGAATGGTTTAAAGGATTATCGGATGAAATCAAGGCTTGCTACCATGCGCCCAGTCTTCAAAATGTGCTGGACACCCATACCAATAAATTATATGAAGAAGCCAGGGATTATTATATTTCAAAGACAGGAAAAAATATTTCAGCCGCGGATGCAAAAGAAATCATTAAGAATACTTTTACCTGTTTGACAAAGATAGACCAAAGCAGGGCGGTCAGAAACCGAATGACTTTGCAAGAAATTACGGATATTCTGGGCCAACCGGAATATGGAAGCACAGAAGTGGGTGCCGTATTAAATATTTTCCGGGAACCGGGAAATACCTTCATCCGACCTTTCATCCTTGATGACGCCCAAAGCCATTTCCTTCATGAAAACGATGTTTTGGACATTACACATGAAAGCTTGATTCGAAATTGGGATTATCTTGAGCAATGGGCCGACGAAGAATTCGATCATTATAGTACTTTTCAGGATTTTGAACAGCAACTCAACCGGTGGGTCGAAAGTGGTAAGTCGGGTGGGTTTTTACTGCCCATTGGACCATTGACCTATTTTGAAACCTGGTTCAATCAACTGAATCCAAATGCCTATTGGATTGCCAGGTATTTGCCAGAAGAACTGGATAAACACATTAAATTATCAAAAGCAAAAATTATTCTTGCCAATGCAAAGGAGTTCTTGAAAAAAAGTGCCCGAAAGCACGCAGTGACACGAACCGTCATGCGCTACGGCGCCAGAAGAATTGCAATAGCGTTTGCTCTACTTGCCTTTCTTGTTTTTAGCTCATTTTCTGTCAGACAATACCTGAGACAACAAAATTCTTATGTGCTGAAATCGATACAGGCAGAAACTAAAAATTTAGTCAATAGTCCAAAAGTAGCATTTGAAAATAAAGCCATTCTTATTGCCGAGCAATTAAAACTCGGCCTGATGAGTATAGATGAGGTGATCAACACAATCCCTGATCCCATTGAGAAAATCAATGTTGTGACGGGAATAGCCAGCTTATTGGTTTTTCAAGGAAGAGATGAACCAAAAGAGGAAATATTCAGAAGTTTGGCTATTGCTGACAGTTTATCAGCTGAACATGCCCATCCCAACAATCCCTCTTCCTCATTTTCTTCCATACTAAAGGAATTAAATGATTTGAGGGTAACGCTGGAATTGGCCTATTATTATAATCCCGATCCTCAAATCAATACCTGGAGAAAGGCTAATGCCAAGAGGGCTGGTAAAATGGTTTTACATGTCTTGCAGACCCAGCCTGACGATTTTAAAGATATACAAAACCTGACCCTTGCCCTTGAACACAGTATCAATTATAAAATTTTCACCGGGGAGGAATGCAATACACTTTTAAGCATTCTCTCTCCTTTTAAAAATGATTCACTTTCCGATTGGGTGAATGTCAATTTTGACCGGGACAAGTTATTGGAGCGTGGAAACTTGAATTATGGATTTAAATTCAATGGGCTCTATCAGCAGTTGGCATACATATATGCTTCTCAGGGAAACAGTGCAAGGACATTGGACTGTATGGATGTTTTATTGGCGAATTCCCAAAACAACTATCAGGGGGATTATGCTGCCGGTGCGGATAATGCAGCCAATATTGCCGCAGTTTTTTACATTTATGGTCATGAAAATGCCCTGGCTGAATTTGTGAAAGGCTATGAACAGAAAAAGAAGATTTCTACTGAACAATTTTATGCCCGTCTTTTGGGCAGAACACTTAACTCCCATCCCACTACATTTAATCTGCATTTGTATAGTTTTATGGATACACGGCAGAATTTAAATCTCCAATACAGAGGGAGAGATTTAATGACTTACTTTTTTGCAAAATACAGAGATGTGGTGGAGTCTACTATCAGTAATCAAAATGAAAAAAATTACCTGATGGCTTTATCCTATAAAAATGAAGGGATATTAAAGCATTTAAATAAAGAAGAAGCCAAAAATGATGAATTGACACCCATTGAATTATTCGACAAATCATTGGAATACTATCACAGTACCGGATCTTCTTATCTGGAAGAATCAACTTCTGTAATTGGAGTTGGAGCTACCGATGATATAATCGTTCCACGCAAATTCATGTTCCTTTATCCCGACTTAAGGTTGGGGTTTCCTCCCTTGGAGCCAAGATCGTTTTTTTTCTTTTATTTTTCCGATGCTTTTATTGAATACATTCTTGACAAAAATCTATTGGATCAGATCTACACAGATAAAACAGAATTGGATTTTATTTCTTCTTGGTTTAATAATTACAATTCCAGGATTTGGGCATCTGTAGGGATGCTTTCATATCCAGCCCGCTATGAAATCTTTAAAAAACTGGAAACTGCACTTTCAAAAAGAGAAAATATAGAACTTGTTGATCTCAATTGGCTATACCTGTATCTGGGAGAAATGGCATATCAGAATCATGATAAAGAAGCTACACTATATTACTTTAAAAAAATCAATCCGGATAATATTTTTAATATTCTGCAATCAAAAGAATTTGGCAACCAGATCAACAACCATTCCTTCAGGCTGATTGCAACGGCTGTAGAAGGTCTTTCACATTTTGGAAAATTTGAAGAGGCATTCCGGTTAATGGTGGCGTTCAAAAAACCAATCAATAGATCGTCCCTGTATGCAAATGCTGCAAAAGCCCTTCTTATTAAAAAAAGAAATCCAGAAATGGTCAATAGATTATTGGACTCCGCAAGAGTAGAGTTTGACAGAACGGGAATAGTAACCACCTTCCAGCCCCACAGGATACAACTCGCATATGCCAATACTTTACACAATCCTGAAGAAAATCTGGAGGAATCCTTTAGGATTATCAAAAATCTACCTGCAAAAATCGTTGCAACCCAATTCATAATCCGTTCATTCGCTTTCCATGGAAAGCTATATGAAGCCCAAAGAAGTTTTCCTGATAATATTTCTGACGATAATTATGTCAAAATTTTGAGTGAAATTCTGTATGGATATGCAGAAGGCAAGGTTGAATTGAATGATAAATGGGATGAATTTCAAAAAAATTACCGTTGGCAGGTAAACCGATGGATAGTGTATATAGATGAAAGCAGCTGATATGAATTATATATGTCCATATACTGGCCTTAGGTCATTTACAGAAGATGAGAGCATTTATTTCAAAGGCCGCGATCATCAGATTGATCAACTTACTGCTTTGTTGGAACAAAATAAATTTTTGATGGTGACCGGAGCATCCGGTGAAGGGAAATCATCTTTGGTATACGCCGGTTTGGTCCCCAATGCCCGGGCAGGATTTTTCAAGGCAAAATATACCAATTGGGTAGTGGCTGATTTTCGACCCGAGCGCAGTCCGGTCAGGAATATGGCTCATGCCATTTCAGATAAATTCAATCTTCCAGCTGCTACCGTAGAGACGGAATTGAGACGTGGCTTCTCTTCCATGATCGACCTGTACACCCAGTCCGATTTTTATATAGACGAAGAAAATGAAAAATGGAAGGACCTGGATGAAACGGAACAAAGGAGTAGAAAAAGGAAAGCCGCCAATCTGATGATCATTGTAGATCAGTTTGAAGAATTTTTCACCAATCCGGAAAATTTCTACAACGAATCCCCCTCCCAGGATTCACAAATTGTAGTGAATTTAATCCTGGAAACCGCTCGCATCGCCCTAAAGAAAAATCTGCCCGTATATGTAGTCTGTACTATGCGTTCGGATTATATCGGTCAGTGTTCCGCATTCCGGGGTCTTCCGGAATATATTGGGTTTTCTCAATTCTTTGTTCCCCGATTAAAGCGTAAAGATTTAAAGCAGGTTATAGAAGAGCCTGCTATTTTAAGTGGAAACCGAATATCTCAACGTCTGATCGAACGATTGGTTTTTGACCTGTCAGAAGGAGTAGATCAATTGCCCATTTTACAGCATGCACTGACTCAGATTTGGATGGCAGCAAAACATGGCGAAGAGGAAATGGACTTACTCCACTATGCTATGGTGGGCGGAATGCCTGCAAATGAATTGCCCGATCATGACAAGAAATTATTTGATTCCTGGTATCAGGCTTTGCCCGAATTTCAACAAACCTATTATCATCATACTGGCCTCAATAAAGTTATTGAAATCCATGCCAGCATTTTATATGAAAATGCATGGGAATACTATAATAGATCAAATCCGGATAATCCCATTTCTCAACGAGATGCAAAACGCATTATAGCATTGACTTTTAGCGGTCTGACAAAAATAGACAATAGCCGGGCGGTCAGAAACCGCATGAGTTTGGGTGAATTGACAGAGATCATCAATTCGCATGAATTAAACTCAAAAGTTGTTGGCCAGGTACTGAATATTTACAGGGAAGAAGGGAATTCTTTTATAAGACCATTCAAAACTGAGGATCCTGACACCCATTTCTTAAATGAGAATACCGTTTTGGATATTACCCATGAAAGTTTAATTCGGAACTGGAATAAACTCAACACATGGGCCAATCGTGAATTTGAGTTTTACAGTACTTTTCTGGACTTTAGAAAACAATTGGAGCGATGGAAATCTCATGGCAAAAGCCGTGATTTTCTACTGCCCATAGGACCCCTTACTTATTTTGAAAATTGGTATGAAGAATGTAATCCCAATGTGGGTTGGTTAAAAAGATATTCCGAAAATAATGGCGATGCCCCTCAAAGGACGAAAGAGGCTGAAAAGCTTTTATCCGACATACAGGAATTTTTGAATCGCAGTGCAAGAAGTGTGGTCATTACACGTACGTTTATGAAGTATGGTCCTCAAAGAATAGCCACTTTGTTCGCCATATTGGTAATGATCGTATTGAGTGGTTTTTATTGGTATGATGCAGAGCAAAAAGCGAATGAAAGAGTCATTAACCGGACAAGGAAAGAAGTCTTGACTTTAATGGATAGTCCGGAAGTCTTAAACCAGGATAAAGCCATACACTTATTGATTGAAGAGCGTTTTGAATCCGGGTATTTGATTTCATACTTAGAATCGATGGATCAGAAAGACAGAATTTCTCTCGCTATAGATGCCTATAAGTTTTTGTTTTACATCGATAAGCATATTGAAGACCCCATTAAAGATCAAATCGTTGATTTTATTTTTAAAGATCTGAACTCACCTTATGATGCCAATGATTCCGATTTTGTATTGACCCAAACCAATAAGTTTATAATCGTCTTGATGAGGGATAATTATTACAGCCCGACAGATGAAAAGGGGAAATTTCTTATCGAACTAACTAAAAGAAATAAGGATAATGTGGTCAATTTTTATAAAAAGACTGGCAATTTCAGCCCTGCTCTTCCCTTTGAGTTGAATTTGGCCATCCAATTATGGCTCACGACAGGCAATGCTTCTCCTGAAGATTTGGATGAGGTACTGAAGGCCATATCTCCTGCTGAAGGCCAAGCTGGGCAAAATGCTTTTTCGGTCTACCATCCCAAGGGTAACTTCGAACCCAACGGAAGACAGCCGATCGATTTTAATAATGGTTACCACACCCTGGCTTCTCTATATGCCTGCAAGGGTGATATCGAAGGTGTAGAATGGGCTTTCAGACAACTAATTAAAAATGGTCAACGGGAATATTTTGAATTGGCCCGGGTATTCAACAACCACCAGAATATTTTAGGATATTTATATCAATACCGACACAGGCATCTTGCTCCGAGGTTGGTCCAATGGATTGAGACCAATACGGATGATAACCCTGCCATTACGGTTTATCGCAATACGATTATCAGATCCGGTTATATTACTCATTTGTATGTAGGTGCAAATCTCGAACCACAGGCACTAAGATCCTATCGTGGCTATATTTACCCCAATTTGTTTTTTGCTGACAGATTTGTTTTTGATCAGATGAATGAGGACTATGAAAAACACATACAACAGATCAGAGATCCTTCAGACCGCAATTTTCAATTGGCGTTCAATGCAAAAAGGAAAGCCGTTTTTACCCATAAATACTGGTTTGACAGACGTATGGAAATCGATTTGGATTTGTTGGATTCCTGGTTGGATCTTGCTTTTGAGTATTATTCGAAAATAGACGAATCTTTTTTAAATGAAAGAATGTCATCTACCATTCCCTATTTTGGAGATGGAGTAAGAACTACTTTGCCTCGAAGAAAAGAGCTTTTTATTTATCCTGACTACAAGGATGGATGGTTCAGTTGGACCTACCATTCCGATGTGTTTTATAACTATATGGAAAGAAAGGGTTGGTTATCGAAAATGTTTTTGACTTCCGATGATTTGGAGACCATACACTTTTGGGTTGCTAAGGCATTTGAAGTAAAACCCTTTCCTCCTCCTGGTACGATGGACAACCATTACACACTTTCAGATGAAACATTGACCCATGTTCTGAATTTTATCGAGACCCATTCAGGTGGTGCTGAAGTAGACAAGAATTTGTTTTATTTGATTTTGGCAAACAGATCATTTGAAGACCAGGATACTGTGAAAGCTTTTGAATTTTACAGAAAATTCGATCAACAGGCGATTTCCAGGGCATCGAATAAATATGAATATGTGGAAAAAACCTTTTTCCTGAATATGATGAGTCAGCTTGCGGTTCATTTAGCCCATTATGGTAAAATCATGGAATCTGTTGATCTTGCTGAAAGGTTTCCCGGTGATGTGGATAAAGTATTTCCGTATATTATGATGGCAAAACGGGTATATCAGGCCAATGCTGATCCCCGGGCATTTGTTTATCTGGATTCTGCTTCTGCAAAAGTTTCAAAATTGGATTTTAATACATTACCCTTTGATCTGGAAACCCGAGACAAATTCATCAACGTGTTATCTACCATTGGCAGCAAAAGTATAAATAGCGTCGCGATTGAAATCTTAAAAGATATTCCCGAAAACCAAAAATTTAATGCTGTTTTCCAATTTGTGTCGGGATTGGCAAGAGAAGGAAATTATTACAGAGCTTTGATGGCCATACCCAATAACCTGACTGAATCTCAGGATTTACAATGCCGGGGATTGATTTTATTGGAGGCTTCCAAAAGACGGGAAATGCTAGAGAATGATAGACGTTGGGTAGAATTAGACAATTGGCTCCAATGGACAGAGACTTATTTTAACTTTTTACCAAACTAATGAAAAACTATAACTCATATTATTATTTATTGTGTATGCTACTCATCATGGGGGCTTTTGCTTCTATGGCACAAAATAGTTATGGTCTGAAAATAATGGGTTTCGTTTCTTTTTCTTTTTGTTTGCTGTTCCTGATTCAGTTGATTTCAGCGATTCGGAAAAATGGAAAGATAGATTTTGGACAAATAGCGGAATTGTCCGGTTTGACCATATTATCCCTGATCTTAGGTTTAAGGGTGTTTTTTATTCATTTTGCTTTTGTAGAAATTCTATTCTTCCTTTCAGGTGCAGTTTTGGTTGTTGTTTTTGGCTTGAAGATGCTACAATCATACCGAAACTTAAAAATTGAAAGCCCCGGCCTGGCTGGGTTGGTTGCGATTTTTTATTGTAGTATTTTGCTGTTTATCCTTTCTATGATCACTGTCCCATTTCTTTCAGGAGTTGGGCAACCTCTTGGCGCTTTGGCTTTTATCTTATTGATTATTTTTCTTTCCATTTCATTTTTCAAAGGTTCCTTTCTATTGCAAGGTGAAAAAGTAACTCCTTTAGAGATTATAGGTAAGCCCAATGACCGATCTCCTTTATTGGCATCATTATTCTTTCTGTTTTCCTTATATCTGGGCTTGACCATGGTAGGAGTATTGCCAGGAATGTATTCCGATGAGTTTCCTAAAGCTTATTTTGAGCTGGTTAATGAAGCAGAAACCGGGAAAGAGGATCCTGTTGACAGAAAATACAGACATGAAGTTTTCAAAGAAAAATATGACCAGTTTTTGAATAACCATAAATCAAGAAATAAATAATTGGTAGAGAGTAGAAAACTTTTTACGTTTCACCCTTTAAGGTGCGATGGTACGAAACAAATCCCTGAGCTACGCCCTACATTTATACCCAAGAAACCATCCATAGTATATGTGCCAAAAAGGGTATTAATAACCTTTGGCCATATACCTTCTGAGAAAAGTAAACGACCGATGATCAATCCATCTCACCGCTGCATGCCCGAAGCCCAATTCTAAGAAATAGATAATTGACCATCGATGTTTTTCTTCGGCTTGGCAATGCTTATCTTTAAAAATCGTATTTCTTTGTTGTGGTGAATTTTATTTATTTTGCCCATTATGATATCCCGACATAAAAGTAGTTAAAGCATGATTGACCGTATTGATAAGTCCCGTTTGCGATCCACTATATTCAGACATCTCGATGGATTGGTTACCGTTCCTTCCGCTTATATTCTTTTCGAAAAAGGAGTTTCTTCATTTATTTTAAAAGAGGAAATCGCTTCTCTCGAAGATTTATCGCTCCAATTTAAGGCGAATGCCGGTTATTTGAATGTTGCACTGCGCATTCTGGCCTCACAGGGATGGCTACAGCAGGAAATAAATGATGATGGAGGTGGAACCGTTTTCCGGATCACCGGCAATGGCAAAAAAGCTTTTCAATGGTTGACCCTATATAAGGACGCCAATGCCATTCTGAAGCTTACTGAAATATATCATCCCAGAAAATTTGAAGTAGAACCGTTTCGCAGGCTTGAAAAGGCGTTTGAAAATTATAAAAATTTTTATACCTCCCCTGATTCCGACGATCCTGTTTTTCAACAAATTCTCTGGCATATTGAGGGCGTTCTGATGGGCCCGAGCATCGTTCATCTTGCCATGAATGGTATGTTTCATAAGTATTTCATGGAGACTTCCTTTCGAGCTGAAGAGTTTCATCATCATCCGGATTGCTTCGAAAGTCTTCTTGATTTTTTTACCTGGAAGGGTTGGTTTGAAAAAAAGAACAACACCTTCAAATTTACAGATACCGGCTTATTTTTTGCCCGAAGAGCATCGGCCTATGGTGTAACTGTGTCCTACATTCCCACATTAAGAAACCTTGAATCCTTAATTTTTGGTGACCCTGAATACTTATGGAAGGCAGCAACTCCAGAAAAAGAAGCGCATGTCGATAGGGAAATGAATGTGTGGGGTAGCGGTGGTGCGCATACTGCCTATTTTGAAGAAGTGGATAAAATTTTAATAGAAATATTTAACAAAGATATTTCAGAGCAACCTAAAGGCCTGTTGGATATGGGTTGCGGAAATGGCGCTTTTCTCATCCATGCTTTTCAAGTCATTGAGCAAAGGACTATTCGTGGTAAAATGTTGGAAGAGTACCCTTTATTTTTAGTGGGTGCTGATTACAACCGTGAAGCTTTAACCATTTCAAGAAACAACATCATCAAGGCAGATATCTGGGCAAAATTTGTTCAAGCCGATATTGGTGATCCGGATGGATTAGCACAGCAATTATTAAAAGACTATGAAATGGATCTTTCAGATCTTTTAAGTTTTAGAAGCTTCATTGATCACAACCGGTTATGGAAAGAGCCTGTCCAACAACAGTCTTTTCCAGGCAACATTTCTACCGGAGCCTTTGCATTCCGGGGTCAAAAACTAAATAACAAAGATGTTGAATCTTCACTATATGATCACCTGAAAAGATGGAAGCCCTATATTCTAAAACATGGACTTTTGGTGATTGAATTACATACTTTGGATCCTTCTCTTTCCGCTTTGCATAATGGCAAAACCCCGGTAACCGCATATGATGGTACCCACGGTTATTCCGATCAATATATTCTTGAGGTCGACAGGTTTCGGGTCATTGCCAGGGCGGCTGGTCTCGTATCCGATGAGCGATTTTTCAAAAAGTATCCCAATTCTGATCTGGCTACCGTCTCTATCTGGTTTATGAAATAAACTTACCTTTTAGGCTTTTGCCACTGGAATGATTGTCTATGGTAATGCGTAATTCCGTACATATGGATTGCTTCGATGTGTTTGGCGGTGGGATAGCCCTTGTTTTGAACCCAACCATATTGGGGAAAGTGCTTATTTAGGTCTTCCATAAAATGGTCTCTGTGCGTTTTTGCCAAAATAGATGCAGCAGCAATAGATGCAAACCTAGTGTCCCCTTTGACTATAGTAATGTGCGCAATCCCCGGAACCGGATAGAAACGGTTTCCGTCAATCAACAAAAGCTCCGGCAGTACATTCAAGCCGGCAATGGCTTTATGCATGGCTTTGNNATATTAATACGGTCAATTTCCTGCTCTTCAACCTTGTCCACTGCCCACGAAATCGCTTCCCTTTCAATAATCACCCGCATTTTCTCCCTTTGCTTTTTATTTAACTGTTTTGAATCATTTAACATGGGATGAAAAAAATCATTAGGAAGAATAATTGCTGCAGCAAATACCGGTCCGGCCAGACAACCTCTGCCGGCTTCATCACATCCCGCCTCCATCGTTTCACCATCAGCGTAAAATGGTTTTAATTTTTCCATTAATGTCATTAATAAAACATATTTTTAGTGATTCTTCTGAATTATCTTATTGGATGTAAAGCCCACTTTTTAAATATACCAATAAAAATCAATAGTTTTGTTTGGAATACCGTTTATATGTAAATTCCAATTATGTTTTAATCTAAAGCCCGCCCAACAATCATGACCTTTTATCTTTTTCCGGTAATTGTGTTTTTTATGATGCCCCTCCACTGGTGTTTGGGTCAAACGTCTCCTATTTCATATAATGTTGATATTCAAGCGCATGTTACAGGGATGCCAGGAAATCTATTGAATGATATTTGGGGCTATGTTAGAAATGGTCAGGAATTTGCGATTGTAGGCAGCCGGTCTGCAATCAATTTTTTTAATGTTTCGGATTGTGCTAATCCGGTCAGTGTTGCAGTAATTGAAGATGGAAATACGGTGATTTGGAGAGATTTTAAAACTTATGGTGATTATGCTTATGGAGTATGTGATGGTAATAGTACCACATGCAATCGCGGCCTGGAGATTTTCCGCCTTAGTGATTATTCATGGTTTAGAACAACCGCCTTTTTTAGCCGCGCCCATAACATTTTTATTGAAAACGGTCGCTTGTATGCTGCGGGTACCAACACAAGAAGTAATGGTTTAATTATTCTCGATATTGCTACAAATCCTGAATCTCCATCCTTACTTGCCAGCATGATTCTCCCGGATGGTTATGTGCATGACGTTTTTGTAAGAAATGATACCGCCTATGCCTCTCATGGTTATAATGGTTATACGGTTTACGATTTTACTGATCTGTCAGATACCTCCAATCCCGCTTCCTTTATTATAGGGTCCATTCAGGAAACCAATGGTTATAACCACTCCAGCTGGATCCATCCTCATGATCATTATGCTTTTATAGCTGAAGAAGTGCCACTGGGTAAGCCCATGTATGTATATGATTTAGCTGATCCTGCCAATCCTCATATCGTTCACACCTTTAAAAATCCTTTGGAACAAATCGCTACAAACAATGTTCCTCACAATCCATTTGTAAAAGATGACATTCTTTATATTGCACATTATCACGATGGCTTACAAATTTATGATGTTACCGACCCACTAGACCCTATCCGAATTGGTTTTTATGACACATATCCTCAAAATAACGGATTGGGCTACAGTGGCTATCATGGTGCCTGGGGTGTATATCCGTTTCTTCCATCAGGGTGTATTCTGGTTTCTGACATTGAAAATGGGTTTTTCACGTTTCGCCTCAGCAGCCACCCCCTGATGTCTTATGTGCAGGAAGGAGACCTGTATTTAAAGGAGCCCGGAGCCGGCATTGTGATTTATGACCGCAATAACGAGCCGGTTAAAATAGGGATTGATGACATGGGTGAATTGGTAAGACTCAATATTTCTAACCTGTTTGCGGTGGGTGCGGAATTGAATAATAGTCAGGTTTATATAAAACATAGTGGTGGGCTTATTTTAACATCACCCGGAGGACTTATGTATAAAATCTCTATGTTGGGGAAAAATTTAAGCAGCACACTGATATCATCCCTTCCGGATAAATACATTGAATTGTCCTCTGGCAATTTCCTACTAAAGCGCAAAGGTTCCGGCATAATTTTTCAAAATGCCGGAGGCGTTTGTTTAAAGTTCCGGTGGGATAAAGCTGGTATACCCCAACAATGGATATATGGCTGTCCGGTGGAATGAGATTGGCACAGCTTTTGAAACTTGAATAAGCGTTGACTAAAAAAGACGCAAATGAACTTCCCTAAAACGATCCTGCTTATCAGTGCTATTACATATTTTACCTCATTTATTTCGTCCGATGAGGCGGCACATTATTATATCGAACAGTATAAAGACCTGGCTATCATAGAGATGCACAGGGCGGGCATTCCTGCCAGCATTACTCTGGCCCAAGGCCTTCATGAATCCAACTACGGCAGGAGTCCTCTTGCCATTGAAGCCAAGAATCATTTTGGTATTAAATGTAAAAATGACTGGCTCGGTAATACTTATTTCCATAAGGATGATGACTACGATAGAAACGGAATATTACAACCTTCTTGTTTCCGTTCATACTCAACGGATATTGATTCTTATGTAGATCATTCAAATTTTCTTCGGGAAAGAAGTCACTATTCCCCTCTTTTCAATCTACCTCTATACGATTATAAAGCGTGGGCGCATGGACTGAAAGACTGTGGATATGCTACAGATCCTCGATATGCTGCAAAATTGATCTCAAAAATAGAGCGTTACGGTCTTGCCCGCTTCGATCAGGAAAAAAATCCTCTTTCGACTTCACATTAGACAACATTTATTCCAGGGTCTCTTCTTCTTCAATGGGTTTTTGGCTGAGCTGAAGGGGATTTGATCTGTCCTCCTCATATTGTTTTCTGGCTTTGACAATATCCACTGCCAAAAACAACGCGGTTCTCATGGATGCCGGATCTGCTAAATTTTTTCCAGCAATATCATACGCCGTTCCATGATCCGGGGAGGTTCTTATAACCTGCAATCCGGCAGTATAATTAACTCCTCTTCCAAAAGAAAGAGCTTTAAATGGAATGAGTCCCTGATCGTGATACATGGCCAATATTCCATCTACTTTATGATATTGTGAAGAACCAAAAAATCCATCTGCCGGATGAGGACCTGTAACAAAAATTCCCAGTTTTTTTGCTTCCAGGATAGCTGGTGTAACTATTTCCTTGTCTTCTGTTCCTATAGTACCTTCATCTCCCGCATGAGGATTTAATCCTAAAACGGCAATAACTGGTTTTTCCGTTCCAAAATCCTTTCTTAGGGTATCTTCAAAAATTTTTATTTTTTCAATAATTTTATCCTGCGTCACTGCTCCAGAAACCTCTGAAATAGGGACATGATTGGTAACCAGCCCTACTTTTAATATGTCTGAACACAACATCATCATACTTTTACCGCCTGTTTTCCTACTGATGTATTCAGTATGGCCTATTTCATCATGCCCCGCTAATGCCATGGCATGTTTGTGGATTGGTGCCGTTACAAAAGCATCAATTTTTCCTGAAATGGCGTCATGTAAAGCATAATCAATGGATATCATAGCAAACTTACCTCCTTCGGGTGTCGCTTTGGAGAGGGTGATATTTACATTATCCTCCCAACAATGTAAAACATTTACCTTGCCGGCTTGAACTCTATCAATATTTTGAATATTATATGTATTCAAATTATGATCTCCGACAATATTTCTATGATAAGACAAAACCTTCGAATTGGCATAAATCACTGGTGTCATGATTTGTAATATTCTTTCATCACTCAACGCTTTTATAATAACTTCCGGTCCTATGCCATTCAAATCTCCAATTGTAATTCCAATAACTGGTTTTTCCATAATATTGTGTGTTATATTCTGAACGGCAAATGTACATAACTTTATTTTTATACAGTGAAAGCGAAAAAGTCATATGGACAGCATTTTCTGATCAATGAACATGTTGCTAAAAACATCGTAGACAGAATTCCTATTAAACTTCCCAGAGAAAATGTATTGGAAGTGGGTCCGGGAAAGGGGGTGCTGACAAAATATCTGCTTCAATTGCCTATTACATTAAAAGCTGTAGAGGCCGATCAGGACATGATCGAATTTCTTAAAAGCCAATATCCTGATATTGATCACATCCTGATTCATAAAGATTTTTTAAAGCTTGATTTAGGTTCTATTTTTAATTATAGCCCTTTTACCTTGATTGGTAATTTTCCTTATAATATCTCATCACAAATATTATTCAGAATGATTGCTTATCGGGAATTTATTCCCCAAATGATTGGAATGTTTCAAAGGGAAGTAGCTGAGAGAATCGTTGCTCCACCAGGAAATAAAACGAGAGGCTCTATAAGTGTTTTGACGCAGGCATACTATGAAGGAAAAGTTTTCCAAAAAGTAAGCCCCGGATCATTTAGTCCACCACCGAAAGTGCAATCCGCTGTTATTCATCTTACTCGTAAGGAAAATTATACGCTTCCATGTAATGAATCCTTATTCAAATCCATTGTAAAAATCAGCTTTGGACAACGGAGAAAAATGCTTAGAAACACCTTGAAAGGAATGATTGATGCCGATCATAATATTTTTAAGGAAGATATTTTTTCCTTAAGACCTGAACAATTAACCTTGAATCAATTTATTAGTTTAACACAACAAATAGAAGAAATACAAAAAGAAAGTCAAAATGGAAAATCTTGAGAGTAAAATTATGAATGATCTTAAATCAGCGATGAAAAGCAAAGATCAGGCAGCTTTGCGCGGCATCCGTGCCATTAAAGCCGCTATTTTATTGTTGAAAACAGATGGCTCCGGTCAGGAACTCGATACAGAGAATGAAATAAAGCTCCTGCAAAAATTAGTAAAACAGCGCCAGGAATCGTATGCCATTTATTTAAAACAAGGCAGAAATGATTTAGCTCAGATTGAAAAGGAAGAAATCGACGTCATTAAAAGATATTTACCCGAGGAATTAAGTGAAGAACAAATCAAAGAAATTGTTCAAAACATAATCAATGTAACCAGTTCTTCAGGAATGAAAGACATGGGCAAAGTGATGTCTTTAGCTAACAAAGAAATTGCCGGTCGCGCGGATGGAAAGACTGTTGCAAACATCGTCAAATTGCTGTTGAATTAAGGCTGTAGTTTTGGATTCTGCTTGTGCCTGAGCGCATCTCTTTTTGTCTTTTTATCCAGCGTTTTACTAAAGGCCTCCGTCAGATTAATTCCCGTTTGATTGGCGATACATACCAAAACAAATAGTACGTCAGCTAATTCTTCTTCTAACCAAAGATGAGCATGGTCAGTATCCGTTGGATTTTTAAAGGATTGATCCCCATATATTCTTGCCATAAGCCGGCTTACCTCACCTACTTCCTCATTCAGAATTGCAGTATTGGTTAACTCACTAAAATACCTCACGCCATGCGTATTGACCCAATCATCAACTATTTTTTGTATTTGCTGTAATGTCATTCTGATTTCTTTAGTTTTCCATTACTCTTTATTCTTCGAATCCAACCAAATGGTCACTGGACCATCATTAATCAAAGATACCTTCATATATGCTCCGAAAATGCCCTTTTCAANNACAAAACTTCTTATATAAATTTTCAGCAATTTCTGGGGCTGCAGACTTTATAAATGATGGGCGGTTTCCTTTTTTAGTGCTGGCATGTAAAGTAAATTGACTAACTATTAGTAAATCTCCTTTTGCATCAAAGATTGATAAATTCATCTTCCCTGTGTCATCCGGAAATATCCTCAAAGTATTTATTTTATGTGACAACCATTCAATATCCTGATGGTTGTCCTCGTGTTCAATACCCAGTAAAACTAAAAAACCATAACCTATACTTGAAACCAATTGGTTATTGACTTCCACACTGGCTGACTCTACCCGCTGAACCACTGCCCTCATTTATAAACATTTAATAAAATGATAACTTGTAAAATGCTGATTAATAGCTATTAAAATATTAATTTTTAAACATAAATTTTTTGAAAGAATGTTAAAATCTTTTATTTTCTTTTAGTGAAGTCTTTTTTTAGGTTCACCGGTTAATAAATGATTGTAAACTTACCATTTATTATATCGATTTCAACAACACATGGTCTATGCTTTTATTCCACATTTATGATTTACATTTATATAGATAAAATGTTAATATATTGATTATCAATTTTAGATATTATAAAATCATGTATAAAAACCAAGACAGAATGTGAATGTTTAAATTTTGCTCTTGTATAAATGGAGTTATAAACAAACTAACACTTTTAATAATAATAAGACTTATTTTAATAAATTAAATTATATATATTATAACACGCCGTTACAGCTGTATATAGATTTTCATGTTTATGGGTCATTAGATTACATTTGTAGAAAAGAACGAAGAGCATTATGGGTAAAAAGGGAGGCTTAAAGATTTGGCTATATTCTGGTTTGATTATGGTATTTGTGCAAGTGGTTGTGGGTGGTATAACCCGTTTGACCGGGAGTGGTCTGTCTATAACGAAATGGGAAATCATTACAGGAGTAGTGCCGCCTTTGAGTCATGAGCAGTGGACCAAAGAATTTGAATTGTATAAAGAGACTCCTCAATACAGGGAGATCAATGAGGGAATGGAGTTAGGATCAATTTTTATATCGGGTTCATTTAAATTTATATATTTCTGGGAGTGGGTACACCGTCAGTGGGCAAGATTAATGGGATTTGTATTTATTTTTCCCTTTTTATATTTTTTGTATAAAAAGCAATTAAGTAAAGAGCTTTTGAAGCGGTTAATTGTCTTGGTTTTGTTAGCGGCAACTGCTGCATCTTTTGGTTGGATTATGGTTGCCAGTGGTTTGATTGATCGTCCCTGGGTAAATGCATATAAGCTTTCTATACATTTGATTTTGGCATTCATAGTGTTTATTTATCTGTGGTGGACGATATTATCAGAATTTGAAGAAAGAAAGAATTGGGTGGACCATGTTGATTTGCGATTGATCAGAAATGGATTATTCCTCTTCCTTATTTTACTTTGGATACAAATATTTTTTGGGGGCATAATGTCTGGAATGAAAGCGGCTGTAGTTTATCCTACCTGGCCAGATATGAATAGTGAGTTTTTTCCACAGATACTTTTCAACATTAATAATTTTAGTGTGGATAATTTTGTAAATTATGATCAGAATGAATGGATGCCCGCTTTTATTCATTTTATGCATAGGAGTACAGCATATATTCTATTGGTATTGGGAGCAATTTTGTTTTATTTTTCAATAAGAATTGACTTCATGAAGCATATATTGAGCAAATGGATTTTGTGGATAATAGTGTTAATAACTCAAGTAATTTTAGGTATAATTACAGTAGTATTAAGTAAAGGATCCATTCCGATATTTTTTGGAGTTTTGCATCAGACAGTAGCATTAGCTTTGCTTACAGCTTCGTATTATTTGCAGTTTATATTAAATAAGAAAATATGAATATTTGATTATTTTGTGCCTAAGGAACGTAATCATTATATAATTATGGTATTTGAATGGGAAATTAAGGAAGAGGGAGGTTTCAAATATATTGAAACCGGGAATGGTGGAACTCCTCTGATTTTGCTTCACGGGCTCATGGGAGCACTGAGCAATTTTGAAGGTATTCTTAGAACAATCAGTAATTATTATAATGTTGTTGTTCCAATGTTACCCATTTTTGAAATGCCTATCAGAAAACTATCTGTAAGTGGGTTGGTTGACTATGTTGATCATTTCGTTGATTATAAAGGTTTTGATAAAGTACATGTTTTGGGAAATTCCTTAGGAGGTCACATTGCACAATTATATGCATTGAGGAGGCCCGAAAAGGTAAAATCTCTGGTATTGACAGGAAGCAGTGGTTTGTTTGAGTCAGCTATGGGTTCTACATTTCCTAAAAGAGGCAACTACGAATACATAAAAATGAAAACAGAAAGTGTTTTTTACAACCCTGTTTTTGCTACTAAAGATTTAGTGGATGAAGTGTTTGATACAGTTAATAATAGAAATAAAGCAATAAGGGTTGTTGCAGCAGCAAAATCTGCTGTAAGGCATAATCTTGAGAAGAAATTGAATGAAATTAAGGCTAGGACCTTATTAATTAATTTGGGGAAAGAATGATGAAGTGACTCCATCCTGGGTGGGTGAAAAATTCCATCACCTGATACCCAATTCAGAGCTTCATGTATTAGATGAGTGTGGGCATGCACCTATGATGGAAAAATCCGATGAATTCAACAGAATATTACTAGACTTCCTGAAGGAAAGTGATTTACTTAATGGCAAGGATAGTCTTTAGATAGCATCATTATGAAGGAAGTATTCGGTTTGTTGTTAATAAGATTAGTGGATAGAATTATTATGATCATGTGAAAAGGGATTGTAATGAGAAGATTAATATTGGTAATAGGTGTTGTAATATTAGTGATAGGGACTTTTATATTTTTAAATATATACGAAGCGCCAGCGTACTATAAACCTAACAGAAAATATCAGGATATACAGAATGATTTATTGAAAGAATTCATCCTTGCAAAGGATAGCAGTATTATTACACTACCTGAGGGACATTTTTTATTTTCTAAATCTCTGATTTTAGATGGACGGAAGAATATCACCATTCGTGGTGCGGGAATGGATAAAACCGTTTTAAGTTTTAAAGGACAAAAAGAGGGCGCAGAAGGTCTAAGAATAACCAATGGAAAAAACATAATTTTGGAAGACTTCACCGTTGAAGATGCTACGGGGGATAATATAAAGGTAATGGATACTGATTCTATTGTCTTCAGGAGAGTAAAAGCAGCGTGGACCGGAAAGGTTAGTGTAAAAAATGGGTCTTATGGTTTATATCCTGTTTTATGTAGCAATGTAATTATTGAGCATTGTGAAGCGCAGGGTTCCTCTGATGCGGGAATATATGTGGGACAATCCAATCATGTGATCATTCGTCATAACAAAGCGTATCAGAATGTGGCAGGCATTGAAAGTGAAAACAGTAATCACGTAGAGATATATGGCAATGACGCCTATGATAATACAGGAGGGATATTGGTTTTCAATTTACCCGGCCTCGCCCAGAGCGGAAAGGAAATAAAGGTGTATGAAAATAAGGCGAACAATAACAATAGAAAGAATTTTGGAGTGAAGGGTGCTATAGTATCAAACATCCCTGCAGGTACGGGTATGTTAGTGCTCGCAAGTCAACAGGTTGATATTTTCGATAACGAAATCAGGGACAACCGAACATTAGGATTGGGAATAATCAGTTATGAGATGGTTTACGCTATGGAAAAGGATAAAGGAGAAACAGGAATTGATGCTTATGGTACCGATATTCGTTTTATTAATGCAGACTTTCGTAGTGATATAAACTATGATCCTTATCCCGAGAACATAAGAACCAGAGATAATAGATTTAGTAATCGTTACATTTTTCCAGCCATATACACAGATTTTGGTAAAATTATACTTTTTAAGAATAGGATGAAAATTCCTGATGTAGCCTATGATGGAATACTACCAGATGATGAATTGAGAAAGAAGATGAATATTTGCATTGAGGAAGAGAATATACGAGTTGTCAATTTGGATGCCGGAAATCAGTTTAGGAATTTATCTCGTGAAATTTCTTCCTTTCGATGTGAGTTTTAAATTGAAACAATAAAACTGTATTTAATATTATCAATGCAGAACCGCTATTAGGAAGAAATAGTAAAAATGATAATAGCAGGTCATGGGAAAGAAAATCATTATACTTTTTTTAATCCTAGGATTCGTTGTTGTTAGTTGTTACAATGACAGCAAGGAAGATCAATTTATACCTGGATGGTTTAATGAGCGAGATGAATCTACCTCGGGAGAATACAGTGAATTAGGCAAAACGAGATTAAGTGAGTATGGTTTTTTTACTGGAGACCTCTCAAAACTTATGCCATCTGATAATGTTTTAGCTTATGAAGTTAATTCACCATTATTTAGCGATTATTCGTTTAAGCAACGGTTTATATATTTTCCGAAAGGATCAAAAGCATACTATTCACATGACGAAGCTTTTGATTTTACGGAGGGAGTAATATTGATAAAGAATTTTTATTATCCTGGCGATTTCAATCAGTCGGATGGAGCACAGAAAATTTTGGAAACAAGACTGCTTATTAAGGAGGGGGAAGAATGGACCCCACTGGTGTATATATGGAACGATGAACAAACTGAGGCCTATCTTGAGATAATAGGTGATTCAGCCAATATAAGCTGGAAACATTATGATGGAAGCTTGAAATCACTGAACTATAGAGTTCCTGACAATAATCAGTGCAAAAGCTGTCATATGACGGATCGGAAAACCATGCCATTAGGTATAAGTGCACGACAGATTAATATTCCTGAACTTGGAGAGAGAAACCCCTTAAAGATGATGGAAGCAAGGGGACACATCGATTTACCCGAGGAAGGTGTAAGTAGTTATATGGTATCGTATGAAAGAAGCGATGCTACATTAGAAGATAGGGCAAGATCTTATTTGGATAGCAACTGTGGTACTTGTCACAACAACAAAGGAAGTGCAAAGACGTCAGGCCTATTTTTAGATTGGGCGGAGGAAGATTATTATAGGCTGGGAGTGAATAAAGCGCCAATAGCTGCAGGAAAGGCTAGCGGAGGAAGATTATACAGCATAGTTCCAGGAGAGCCGGACGAATCTATATTACTTTACCGGATGGAAAGCAATGATATAGAAGTAATGATGCCTGAGTTGGGAAGACAAATTGTACATACTGAGGGTGTTGCTCTAATACGGTCCTGGATAGAAAGCATGAAAAGAATTTGAGTGGAGAATACAATGTTTCACGTGAAACATGGGTACGTCCACATGTAAGTGGCGAAAGAAGGAACAATACAAGATGGCGTTTTAGAGGTGGAATAAAAAAAGAAAGAGGCTTTCCGGTAAAGAAAAGCCTCTCTGACGACAACTATCCAGGATATGAAGCGATTAAAAAACTGAGTAACGCCAACTTCATGATGAGAGCCATCCAAAATCTAATATCCCGCAATAGTCTGTCGTCGTTTTGGTGAAACATGAAAAAAGGAGTTTTGGTTATTAAAAGGATGTATATGTACATCTGCTTGAATTATTCCAAAAAGGATACCATGGCAATTATTTATAATGTGTTTTATATACCAAATAAAGAGTTTTTAAAAGGGACGATTAAAGGATATAAAAATTAAAATATGTTTATGTCTGTCATTCATTAAGGATTAGATGTTAAAAGTCCGTTATAAGTATTTAATCTGAGGGATTATCAATTGAAAAATACCGTAAAAATTTATATTTTGCAGAAAACGACATATAACCGGGAAAAATAAATGGTACAAACATGGATAGTAAAAGCAAGAAGAATTCACCTGCAGAACATTTTGAGCTGGATTTGAGAAATATTCAACTACGATTGGACAACTACCACAAAACCCTTGAAAACACTAAATCCTTCCGTGCTGAGTGGCATGATCAAATAAAGAAAATGATAGTTGACACACTGGAATACATCATCAGTCAAACCAGCCTGAAGGCCACTGTTTCTGTCAAAGAAAACATTGAAAACATGGAGGCCGTAGTACTTGATCTTGGGAAGGTTCATAGCGGCCTGAGCGAGAAAATATCTCAGGATACAGACCTGAAGAAGAAAATAGTAAAAACGCAGGGCGGTATGATTTATCAACAGTTGTTCAACGGCAAGATTATGATCATGATCATTTATCCTTATATTGAAGGGTATGGAGACCCAAAACCACCACTTAATGTTGAGATATTGCGACCCGACGAATTGAAACAAGCGTATATATTAAGACACGTTGAAGATATGTTGAAAGAAATTACCATTTGGGAGGACTTTGACGATGAACCAAGATCTAAAACCAGCATAGGTTTTGCTTCGCCGGTAATTATGAAAGAAAATGACAAAAATGATTAGAATGGATATGGCACAATCCGCCATATTTAAACAATAAATATGATTTTAATAATATGAAAAGAAGAACTTTTGTAAAGAACAGCACGGTATTATCATTGACATCTCTCTACTCTTTTGAGAGCATTTGGCATAAGTATTTACCGGAAGAAGAAAGTTTTAAGATTGGCCTTCAACTGTATACTGTAAGAAATGAAATGGCGAAGAACCCGAAGAGTACATTAAAAATCCTAGCTGAAATGGGCTATTCGGACCTGACCTGGAATGTGCCGGATATCAGGAAGGAAAGTTTTATGGGTTTACAAAAGAAGAGTTTAAGGCCCTATTGGATGATCTTGGATTGACAATGAAAAGCGGACATATACTTACCGGCGCACACGCACCTAAACAAAAAAGAACCCTGACCAATGATTGGGAAGGAGCATGTGAGGACGCAGCATTTATGGGCCAGCAACATCTTGTTTGTCCCTATTTGTTTGATTTTGAGAGGAAAAGTATAGATGATTATAAAAGATTGGCCGATTTATTTAATCACTGTGGTCAGGTAGCTAAGCAATATGGGATTTCATTTTCTTACCACAATCATGACTTTGAGTTTTTTCTATTGGATAATGAAATACCGTATGACAACTTATTGAAAAGAACAGATCACGAAGTTTGTAATTTTGAATTGGATCTTTATTGGATAATTAAAGCCGGAAAAAGTCCTTTAGAGTATTTCAACAATTACCCGGGTCGTTTCATTCTTTGGCATGTAAAGGATATGGAAGACTCAGAGGACCGGTTTTTTGCTGAGGTAGGCAAGGGCACAATAAATTGGAGCGAGATATTTGATCAAAGAGCTTTAGCTGGTACCCGCTTGTACTATGTTGAGCAAGATGTGTGCAGATACCATTTGCCTATGGAGAGCATTAAAATAAGCTACGATTATTTAAAAGGTAAAAACCTTTCTTCGTATGGATATTGAACTCAAGGCAAATAATTCTTCTATTATGTCTGATTAACTACATCTAAACATTTAAAGGTCTTTCATCGTTTAGTTACCCAAAACATAGCACCTTGAAAGAGATCTTATATTCTTTTATTATCATTGTCTTCATCAATGCACTCGCATTCATTTGGGCATATTCTAAGCAAACTGACAAAATCACAGACCTTACTTATAATTTATCCTTTATTGTCGTAGCATGGTGGGCATGGTACTTCTATAGCGCCAAGGACTTGGGGGCAACCTTGCTGGCATTAATGATTACAATATGGGCAGGCCGGCTGGGGTTGTTTTTGTATTTCAGGGTTCATCAAATGGGAAGAGATAAGCGATTTGATCCCTTCAGGGCAAAGTTTTATGGCTTTCTTCAATTTTGGGTATTGCAAGCAATAAGCATTTGGATAATATCCCTCCCAATCATTATTTATTTATCAAAAGGTGAAGAAACCAATGTATGGATTGGCGGAGCCGGATTGTGGTTAACCGGCTTAATTATCGAAACAGTGGCCGATCATCAGAAAAATAGGTTTAAAAAATCCAATCCTGATAAACATTACAGAAAGGGAGTTTTCAGTTACATCAGATACCCTAACTATCTGGGTGAAATTCTTTGTTGGACCGGCATTTATTTATATGTATTTCCAACCTTGAAAAACTGGGAAGCTCTTGCCGTAATTTCTCCTCTGTGGATCCTTATATTGCTGATAGGAATTAGTGGAATCCCCTTGTTGGAAAGGAAAGCAAACAAGAAATATGGTAATGATCCGGAATACAAAGAATACATTAGAAGGACGCACAGATTAATTCCATGGATTTATTAACTTATGTATGCATGGATAGAAATGCTTTTGGTTTGAATATCTTAATGTTGCTGTTTACAAATAGTTGATCTGATGGAGTATTTTTTGCATAATCGACGATAAAGCAATACTATCCTTGATAGGCATGGTTGGACTTTCAGGCAATCCTTGATTTATACATGAAACCACCTCCACAATTTCGTGGTAGTATCCGGTCGAGATATAAGGAAGTGAGAATTCTTTTATGCTTTCCCCCTCAATATTTAGCGCAAATGATTCTGGCTTCCAATGAGGATTCATACTTATATAGCCATCGGTTCCTGCAATAATGGCATTATGTGCAGTAGGGAGCTTAATTCCACAATAAGAATAGCCCATCCCACCGTCTTCATATTCCAGCAATACTGCACAAGACTCATCCACTCCACCTGCAGAAAGACGGGCACGAGCCACTATATTTAAAGGATGGTAACCCAAAAGATCACATATAAGGCTTAGATTATAAATGCCAACATCATAAGTGGCTCCACCAGCCAATTGTCTATTTAAAATTCTCCTATCAGGGGACCAGGTGTTTAAAAATGAAAAATGAGTGGAAATATATTTAATAGAGCCTATTCGAAGATTTTTTACTTCATCCCGCATAGTTCTATAGGCGGGCAAGAAGCGGGTCCAAATCCCTTCCATTAAAAACAAGCCTTTGTCTCGAGCCATTTGACAAAGGGATATAGTTTGCTCCCAATTCGGTGTTAATGGTTTTTCACATAACACATGCTTTCCGGCATTTAATGCAAGCTTCGCATGATCAAAATGAAAATTATGTGTGGTGCAAATGTAAATGATGTCCACATTACGATCATCAACAAGGTCTTTATAGGATGTAAAGATTTTGACATTTGGCAAGTCCAAAGCTGCTTTTTCATAATTACTTGCACTGGCAATAGCGTATAAGTGTTGTTCAGGTACAGAAAGTAAACTTTTAATAAATTTTGGAGCGAAAGTTCCGTATCCTATGATTCCCCAATTCATAAATACTTATTTAATTTAAAATATATGCAATATTTAAAGAATAACACAAGTGGACTTTGTATGAGCGGTAAATAATTTGGTTGCATCATTTCGCTGCTTATGAATAGAGTTAATATCACTTGATAAGTGATTTATTATCCTGACAAATATGTATTGGTCCACTTATCCATATTGTTGTTGGAAAAAAGCACATCATAAATAAAAATCAAAAAACGGGTATCACTTGTCTGTAAAATGAATATTTGTATTTTTATGAAACTTAAAATCTTGACTTTCATTAAAGCAAAACATCAAACCACAAGATATGGAAACGTATAACAAAAACAGACTATTCTTTGCCTCATGCATTGCTCTCATTACTACATCCATGACATTTGCTATAAGGGCCAGGCTGGAAACAGTATTTGGGCCAACAGGAGTCGGACTAACACTAGAACAAATAGGTTATGCCTTCACACCGGCATTTTGGGGGTTTACCCTTGCGATGATCATTGGGGGCCCGCTAGTGGATACTCTGGGTATTAAGAAAATTACCTGGCTGGCATTTATAACTCACTTTGCAGGGATTGTTCTTACTTTGTTTGCTTATGATATGTGGACTTTGTTTACAGGCACCTTATTTATTGGTATAGGAAACGGTATGGTGGAAGCGGCCTTAAATCCCATGATTGCATCCATGTATCCGCAACAAAAAACCAAAATGCTTAACCGCTTTCATGTATGGTTCCCGGGAGGGATTGTTATAGGATCATTTGTTGGCTACCTGATCATGGATGTTGCTGGTCTCGGTTGGCAGGTGATGGTGGCCACATTGTTTATCCCTCTCATCATATATGGATATATGTTTTTGGGACAATTATTCCCTCAAACAGAAAGAGTAGAAATGGGGGTTTCAAACAAAGATATGTGGAAGAGCGTAGGGTCTCCATTGTTTCTGTTTATGGGATTTTGTATGTTGCTCACGGCAGCCACAGAGCTTGGAACCAACCAGAGAATCGAGTCGCTCCTGGCAGCCTCCGGCACTGTGCCTCTCATTGTATTGGCTTTTATTAACGGCATTATGGCTCTGGGTCGGGCATTTGCCGGTCCGGTTGCTCATCGTTTATCCACTTCAGGCATGCTTTTATTTTCTGCAATATTTTCATTTATTGGATTGTGGTTATTTACCCAGGTAAGTGGAACAATGACATTTTTTGCGGCTGCCGTTTTTGCTGTTGGAATTACTTTCTTTTGGCCCACCATGCTTTCGTTTATTGCAGAAAATATACCTCAAAGCGGAGCGATAGGCTTATCATTCATGGGGGGCTTGGGAATGTTGTCAGTATCCATCGTTTTACCTGTCATGGGAAGAATATTGGATGATGCCACAGGCGTGGATGCATTAAAATATATGTCAATATTACCAGCCATTCTTATTGTATTGTTTGGGGCTTTGTACTTTAATAGAAAGAAGCTACCACACCAGCATATTACTTAAAATAAAGAGTAATGAATTATAAAATAATCGTTTTCCTTGCTTGTCTGGTCCTATTATCAAGTGCCGGTTCACCATCCGGTCAACTGGAGAAAATCATTGAAAAATATGAACAATATAGGAAAGAAGAAAGGACTGCTTCAGGGCAATGGGAAATTCTAAATGATAGTATTATACAATCAAGAAAAAACAAATTGGCTGAAATTATAACTAATTTAAAGAATATTTCTCATGGGTCTTTGAGTTTTTATGATCAAATCAATCTGGACTTCTTGAATCTCATTATTGAAGACGAATGGTATCAGTATGAATTTGGAACCCATAGAATGCCCCTCAATGCGGAAGGTGGCTTTATCACCGGGCTATTGTATTCATTTCGCAATACGAGGCTGGAAAAGGAGGAGGATATTCAACGAATGATTGGAAGGTTAGGGAGTATGCCCGCCTATATAGAATTTAGAATCCAATCCATGTACGAAGGTATAGATTCAGGTTTAGCTCACCCTTCCGTTGTCGTCAACAATTGTGCCCAGTTATTGAAAGAACAAATCATTGAGCCAGGAAAGGTAAAGTTTCTGGAAAATGTAACTTTTTCATTGAAAGATGAATATAAGATCAAAGCGGATTCGATTATTAAACTGGAAATTTATCCTGCATTGAACCGATTGTACCTTTTTTTAACTGAAGAGTATGCAATGAAGGTGCGGCCGGTGGATGGAATTCATGGCATTGCAGGTGGAAAGGAATATTATGCGCAACGGGTAAAATTTTTTACCACTTTGGATATGACACCGGAGGAGGTTTTTCAAACCGGCGAGTCGGAAGTAGAAAGAATTCTGGGCGAAATGCATGAAATACTAAGGGCTCTGGAATTTAAAGGAAGTATTCAAGATTTTGTACATTGGTTAAGAGAAGAACCATCGTTTTATGCCAAAACTCCTCAGGAATTACTCAACAGAGCCGCCTGGTTATCTAAGAAAGCAGAGGAAATTCTTCCCAGATATTTTGGAAAATTACCTCGATTGCCCTTTACTGTAAATCCGGTACCTGAGGCCATTGCGCCCACCTATACCAGTGGCAGATATTCCCAGGGTTCCATGGAGCAAAAACGAGCAGGACAGTATTGGGTCAACACATATAAGCTGGATAGCAGACCATTGTATGCTTTGCCGGCCCTCACTTTACATGAAGCAGTGCCGGGACATCACTTACAAATATCGCTGGCACAGGAGCTGGAAGATCAGCCGGCATTCAGAAAAACTTACCTCAGTGCTTACGGCGAAGGGTGGGGCTTGTACAGTGAATATCTGGGAAAAGAAGCCGGCATGTATGAAGATCCATACGATGATTTTGGAAGACTTACTTACGAAATGTGGAGGGCATGCCGCTTAGTCGTAGATGTTGGCATCCACGATAAAGGCTGGACACGGGAAGATGCCATCCAATATATGGCAGAAAGAACAGCTCTTTCCATGCACGAAGTCACTACGGAAATTGACAGGTATATTGGATGGCCAGCACAGGCAGTTTCTTATAAGATTGGTGAGCTTACCATAAGAAGACTTCGTGAGAAAGCCGAAAGTGACCTGGGAGATCGATTTGATATCAGAGAGTTTCACGATAAAATTTTAGAAAACGGATCGGTACCCCTGCGTTCTTTGGAAAGAATCATAGATCAATATATAAAAGAGAAAAAGAACAATACAAAGGAATAACGGCAAGTATAATCAGGAAATTATGAGGAAAATTAAGATGGGCATGGTCGGAGGAGGTAGGGGGGCTTTTATTGGAGGAGTGCATCGCATGGCTGCTGCTTTGGATGGCCAAATTGAGTTGGTATGTGGAGCTTTTAGTAGCGATCCAATAAAAAGCAAAGAATCAGCAAAGGATCTTTTTATTGCTCCGGAAAGAGCGTATTCAAATTATCAGGAAATGATCTTAAAAGAGAAAGCACTTCCTGCAGAAGATAGAATGGATTTTGTCTCGATAGTTACCCCCAATCACATGCATTTCTCTCCAGCAAAAATGGCCCTAGAAAATGGATTTCATGTGGTGTGCGATAAACCTCTTTCTTTTGATCTCAAAGAGGCATATACACTGCAAGAATTGGTCAAAAAATCGGGATTAATTTTTGCTTTAACGCATAATTATACCGGATACCCCATGGTAAAGCAAGCCAGAGATATGATTGTTTCAGGCGCAATAGGCAAAGTCAGGAAAATAATGGTAGAATATCCACAAGGGTGGCTTTCCACATTAGTTGAGCAAACAGAAAATAAACAAGCCGCCTGGCGTACAGACCCGACCAGATCAGGAATAGCTGGAGCGCTTGGAGACATTGGAACTCACGCCGAAAATTTAGCAGAATTTATTTCTGGAATAAAAATTGCCCGACTGTGTGCCGATGTGTCCATTATAGTTCAAGGCAGGCGATTGGATGATGACGTGAATATTTTATTACAATTTGAAAACGGAGCCAAAGGGGTTTTATCATGCAGCCAAATTGCAGCCGGAGAGGAAAACGCGCTGAACATCAGAGTATATGGTGAAAAAGCTGGGTTAGAATGGCATCAGATGGAACCTAACACTTTGTGGGTGAAATGGCTGGACAAACCGGCAGAAAAATATAGAACAGGAGTAGGCAGTCTTTCATCATCATCTTTGGCACACACCAGAATCCCTGCCGGACATCCAGAAGGATACCTGGAGGCATTTGCCAATATTTATAGAAATGTGGCTATGTGTATCCGTGCAAGAAAAGAAGGAAAAGAGCCAGAGCCAGTCTATTTAGATTTTCCAACAGTGGATGATGGGGTAAGGGGGATGGAATTCATCTATAAAGTGATTGAAAGCGGACAGAGTAGCGAAAAATGGATTTCTATTTAAGGCTTTACACAAACAATTATGGCATGGTGTGCGTTAGCTTTAAATGTGCTCTTAACCTCAAAACCACACCGTAAGCACCAATTTTCGAAATCGGCAAAAGAAGCAGGAAAATCGTAATTCAAAATGTGGTCAAAAATGAGCGCTTTTTCATTCGCATCCACGTGATCCCAGTGGGTACTGATATTTCCAAAATAGGAATCCAGATATACGCTTCTTTCTTCATTATCTTCTCGAAAGACATCAATAACTATAAAAAGACCACCCGACGGCAGACGATCATAGCAATCTTGAAGGAGAATGAATTTTATGTCGTCTTGTAAATGATGAATGGCAAAGCTGCTGAAAATCAAAGAATATTCATTTTTGTCCTCCTTAATGAGTTGTTCCATCGGCCCTTGCTTCAATTGAAATAATTCAGCCATCTTTTCAAGGTTTAATTTTGCTTTTGATAAAGCATATTCCGACAAATCATATCCAGTATATTGATTAATCTTGCAAACGTTTTGGTATTCTGTAAAATACCAGGCATCTCCACAGCCTAAATCCAATATATGGACAGGAGAGCCGGAGGACACCCATTCATTGAGAGCCTCCGTCGCAATAGGAGCCAAATCATGATGAAACATATAATTCAATCCCAAAACCCGACGATAGGTATTCCAGTTGCTATCAAAAAGTTCTGCCATTCGAGCATTCATAGTTTTCTGTTTTTTATTAGTTTTAGCATGAAAGTTGAAGGTGTGATAATTCAAAAGACAAAATCTGTGTTAATTTTAGATAGATTTTTGGGTAGCTGTTCATGTGTTTATATAATATGATTCTTTAATCAGGCAAATTAATCAATTTTAAATTATCATAGATCTTACAAAAAAATACTGACAAGAATAGAATATGAAATTCTCCTGGTTAGACAAAGAAGAATATCCCTTCACCTCGCGCTTTATTGATTTAGAAGGAAACTCAATGCATTATATTGAAGAAGGAGGGGGAGAAACCATACTATTTGTACATGGTACACCTTCCTGGAGTTTTGATTTCAGAAAGTTAATATCCGAATTGTTGCCGGAGTATAGATGTGTCGCAATGGATCATTTGGGGTTTGGCTTGTCGGATAAACCCCGGATAGCCGATTATACACCACAAGCACATAGCCGCAGGTTGGAATCTTTTATCCTTACCAGGAAATTTAACAACATCACTTTGGTGCTACACGACTTCGGAGGACCCATAGGATTTCAGTTTGCAATTCAACATCCTGAAAAAATCCGGAGGCTGGTAGTATTAAACTCCTGGATGTGGAGTATAGAAGGAGAGCCAGAGTTCAGTAAGTTAATGAAAATGATTAAAAATCCCTTTCTTCCATTTTTATACAGATATTTAAATTTTTCTCCCCGTGTTATCATGCCCGCTTCATTTGGTAAGAATAAATTATCTAAAAAAATAAAAAAGCATTACACGGCTCCTTTTCAAAACAGGTTTGAAAGAGAGGGAATGCTGGCATTTGCCCGCTCTTTAGTGGATGATCAAAAGTGGTTTGGAGAATTGCATGAAAAAAGTATACCTATCCGGAATAAAGAGGCTTTATTCATATGGGGGATGAAGGATCCAATACTTGGAAATGCATACCTTCATCGATTTGTGGATATCTTTCCGAATCATAGCGTATTGAAACTGGAAGAGGCAGGGCATTTTCCACAGGAAGAGAATCCATTAGAGATTGCACATGAAATCAGGACATTTATGCGTAGGGGATAGAGGGGGATATGATAAAAGCGGTATTTATACAGCAAGATTATTGTGCGTATATTTACAATTAAGAATTTATAACTATATCCTCCACAAATAAACATTAACAGCCATGCACAAATATTTTAATCTCAGGACATTGGTTATCACCATTGGTTTCTCGGGTTGTATTTTCATTTTTTCTTTTTGCCAAAGTCCGAAAAAGTATAACATGTACTTTGATCATTTGGCGTTGTCAGTCAGTGATGTCAATCAATCGGCCACCTTTTATAAAGACATTTTGAAGTTATCAGAAATAGAAAATCGGACGGGTGATCCCAATATCCGATGGTTCTCTTTGGGAGATGGAAAGGAACTTCACCTGATCTCTGCTTTTCCGGGGAATGTTGTGGTAACAAAAGCGGTCCACATGGCACTAAAAACGACTGAATTTGACGAATTTATCCGGGAGTTGAAAAAACACAGAATTGCTTATTCCGACTGGCCAGGCAATGACGGAAAAATACAGATCCGACCCGATGGTATTCGACAAATATTTTTTCAGGATCCCGATGGTTATTGGATAGAAGTGAATGAAGTCTCACTTCCGGAAGAATAACTTACTTGTCTTTATATTTTTCAAACCAACCCAAAATATAAGCCACTTTAGCGATCAGGTTGCTTGGAGTATCTGCTATTCCATGTGAAGCACTCTGAACCCTAACCAAGGCAGCATCTACTCCTCTCAATTTCAATGCCGTATAATATTGTTCGGATTCGGCCATAGGTGTTCTGTAATCTTCTTCACCGGTCAACAACATTGTAGGTGTATTTACGGATGCAACATGATAAATCGGGGACCTTGCCATATAATGCTCTAAGTGCTCCCAGGGAAAACCCGGAAACCAATATCTATAGAAAAATGCAGGATTGTCAGCATAAAGAACAAAGCTAAACCAATTGATTACAGGTTTTGCAACAACCGCTGCCTTGAAACGATCTGTCTTACTGATGGTCCACGCAGTAAGTACTCCACCACCACTTCCTCCGGTTATAAACAAATTGTCTTCGTCAATAAAACCTTTATCTATCAAAGCATCTACACCAGACATCATATCGTCATAATCTTCACTGGGGTAATTATGATGGATCAGGTTTCCAAATTCTTTGCCATAACTGGTGCTTCCTCTGGGGTTGGTATAAAACACCACATATCCCGCTGCTGCGAAAAGCTGTATTTCTGCGGCATATCGATTCCCATAATTGGCAAAAGGACCTCCGTGGATCTCAAGAATCATGGGATATTTCTTTGAAGAATCAAAATTAGGAGGATAACAAATCCATCCCTGAACATCTCTTTGGTCAAAAGAAGACTTCCACCATATTTCTTCAACTTTTCCAGGTACCTTATAGGAGAATAAGTCATAGTTCAGTGCAGTCAGCCTTTTATTGTTTCCATCTTTCCCTGAAGAAAGATCGGAAGGATGAGTTGCTGGCCCGTATGTATAGGCATAGTGGCCAGAGGCGGAAGCCGAAAAAGTGGCGCCACTGTATGGCCTTCCCAACGACAATCCTCCCAAGTCTTTGGCCAATATTGTGGTTTGGCCGGATACATTGATTCTGGCCAGAACTGTATTGCCCCGGTCATCATATTGTATCAATAAAGAACGATAATCTGCAAGCCAGGCCATCGAAGAAATATCCCTGTCCAAGGTGGTTGTGATCTCTCTGTGATCAGTGCCATTGCTGCGCATAATATATAACTTTCGCACTTCATATCCCTGATATTCATCATCAAAACCGATGTAAGCGATCCACTGACCATCATGTGATAACACAGGAGACGAATCAGGGCCTTTCCGTGATGTTAGTGCTGTAATCTTTCCTGAAGCTAAATCAATTTTGTAGATTTCTGAATTAGCAGGTTCCATGTTGCGGTCTTCATGAAGATTTGCACTGAAAAACAAAGCGGATTCATCATGACTCCATATAGGTGCACCAAAAGAGTTTTCACCCATACTCACTTGCCGGGCACTTCCTCCTTCAGATGACATAATAAAAATATGATTATTACCGGGCTTGGTATATCCAGAACCATCGGATCGGAACTTCAAATCTTCAATATATATTGGGGGATTGCTCCAAACAGCACCGCGGGGCTTGGACGGTAATTGAAGTAAAGAGGTTGGCGCTTCGGGAACGAATTTTGTGAAAGCGATATATTTGCCGGAAGGAGACCACCTGACGTTGGAGGGAGATTGTGTGAAGTTTGATATTTTGACCTCAGCACCGTTAGATAGCCAATACAAATAAAGTTGATTGGAACCACCTTTATTGGATCTGTAAATAATACGCGTTCCATCAGGAGACCAGACAGGAGAAAGATCATTTTGATTTCCACTGGTGATGGGTTGATGATTATTTCCATCAAAATCAACCACCCAAATATTGGATAGATTTTTATCTGTCATAATGTCTTTAAAATTTCGGACATAGGCAATCTTTGATCCATCGGGTGAAATTTGCGGATCGGAAACATATTTTAACTCAAAAACATCAATCAACTCAAGCTTTTCGCTTTGTCCATGTAAAAGAAAATAGCAAGCGGCCAGAATAAAAACAATCAAGAACTTTCGCATAAGGAATAGATAAATCGTTGACAAAAGTGGAAAATTAATAAAAATTCATCACTTCGGTGTATCAAGAGAAAGGCACAATGGAATTAGCTTATTCCACCTTGCGAAATAGGGCGAAGCCTTCCAAGGCGCTGAATTCATAATTGTCTCCCCTTAGCCGGATATCCACAGAACGGATGATTATTTCTAATACCTCGCCTTCTGAATGAACAACAAATGAAATGGGCTTTTCTGTTGCCAACTCCTTCACCAGCTCCCTTGAGAGACAATATTTATGCAATTCTTTATTTAAAAGTCTCCTGGAAAAACATTGTGTGTTAAAGTCAAAATAGACATATTCCTGATCAGTAGCAGCCTGTGACCAGGTGATTATGGATAGGGCCTTTTCGTATGTGGATAAGTCAATTGGGGGAAAATGATCATGATTAATCGATATAAAATCACGATAGTAATCATCATATTCAACATCAAGGGTCTTCATTAAGTTATCTGCAACGATCGGCCCATCGATTTGTCCCAACGCATCTAAATCCCACCTCGTCAGCCAATGTATGGCGTTCCTTTTTTCAAAATAATATAAGTTTTCCTGAATTTCGTTTCTCAAATTGTATTCATTAAATACAACCGGAGAAAGAGCATTATTATTCAGTGCTCCGGCAGTCGTTAGTTTTTCTTCCAATTTGTTGAATTGACTCCGCAGTCCTGCGGGACACATACTTTGGGGCCCAATGGTTGAAATAAGGAGAAAAACTGCAAAGATTATGGGCAGTAAACGCATATCAGGATCCCTATAAAAAATAAAAATAATACCAATGATGAAAAGGTATATGGAGAGAGAAACAGAAACATAGACCCACTCATTTAACCCATTTGCACCTATCCAATGAAATAAAGTAATCATCATCAAAAGGGCCAACACCGGGATAAATCTTGGATAGCTCCATATAAATATATTTTTCACCGGATGATGATCATCGGACGGAAAAGAACGGAGCATAAGAAAACATAGAAATGCACTGATATAAAAAATAATAATCCAGCCAAAATAACCATCTATTGTTGCATCCTTGACGAAAAGGAAGTTTATGCCATAAAGAAATAATATCAACCCGTAAACCGTCACAACAGGGGTAAGAATATTAATCGTAAAAAACCGTACACTTTTGGAAGGTTCATACATAATGTCCCTTTCCGGTATACCGGTCAAAAAATACAAGAAACCAAAAAACATATAACAAACAACTGCAAAATGACCGAATACACGGGAATCGTATTCAAAGTTGAGTAGATTATTTACAGCGAGAATGCCCATGAACAATGCAAAGAACAAAAAAGTAGAATACAAGAAGGAATCAAAGATCCGTACCAATAGTTGTCGATGAAATGAAGAATAATGATCATTGTTTTTTACATTAAAGAACGGGATAAGAGAAATAAGAAGAAAACCCAAAAGAAAGGTCGCAATGATATAAGTGATATGGCAAACATTCAACCCCCAGGTGGAAAAGCCATTGAGTACTACCGAATGAAACCAGAATGATAGGGCCACTACAAGTACAAAAAATAACGCAACATATACGGGCTTGAAATAATAATATTGTCGAGTGATATGAAGCGCAAGTACATAAGGAAATACAGTCAGGGAAATTATTCCCGCCACCAACCACGATTGACCAGGTTCATCTCCGATCTCAATGGCTATTACAAAAAAGAGGGTTGTCAGCATAGAGGATAATACAGCCAGGGGATATTTCTGGACACAAAGTATCAAGTCCTTGCCGATTTGGGTCAACTTTAATGTTTTCATACAAAGATTAATTTAAGCAGTAAGGGTTTAACTAAATACAATTGCCTAAAGATAGGTGTTTAAGCATTAAAATTTACTATCGAATGTAGCCATAATAGGAAATTATTCCTTAGAGGTGGTAAAACGGAGAGTGCTAAGGAAAGCTAGGATCAAGTGGTGTAATCAATTTTTACTAAACGAAGATTATAGTTTTTTTCACTGGGCACCAAAAGCACCTGATTGGAAATTTGTTTAGCTGAAGTAAAACGCAACCGCAGATTTTGGTAGAAAGTACTCAACAAACTGTTTCTTTCAAACTTGCCGATAGGATTGATAATATATTGACTGACTGTATTGTTATTTTTGATTTCATCGTTATAGATGATTTTTAAGCGGGAGGGTGTTTTAAAAACGAAAAATGATGAATATATTCCCTGATCATCCTGTGAAAACTGTTTTTTATATAGTACTTTTCTCCAATGTTCAGTTTGGTCACCACGAACCGCAAATATGGCAATGTCTTCATTGTAATGATCGGTCCAGCCCCTCATACCATCCATAATGGTAGGACGTATGATGGGGGCATTAGTGAAAGCCGACCGGCGGGAAAACTCCCGATTCATTTCTGTAATTAATATGAAGCCACCATCCTGTCTGGGCACGATATCCCGGATCTCATAATCTTCCAGGGCTTGCTTTTTCTTCTTTAACTTTCCATATATCTCGGTGATAAACTCTGCTCCAATACTGATTTCTGAGGGTTTTTCATATTCATTGAAAGCGCCAATGGTTTTATTGACAAAGAAATATTCAGTGGCCTCATTAGCACTTTTGTTACTGGATAACCCTACAATAATAATATGGCCGGTCATATTATTGAAGGCCATGTCCATATCATTCGTTACTCTTGATGTGAGATCAATATTGGATTGTAAAACAACGGTTTGCTGATACAGACCAATAAGGTTAGCAAAATGTCTGTCACGAGCTCCACGGACATTTTCCTTTTCAAAAAGCAGAAAAACCACACCATCATTACTGAGGACAATTTTTCTGAACTGATTATCCATGTCTACATCAACCAGGTCATATTTTGACCTCCAAAGAAGCCTGTTCACCCGGTTTTCGATCACAATTACGTGAAGAAAACCATCTCTTGACACATTAAAAAGTACAGTTTTTGTCATGTCTTCCGAGACAGTATACCTGAAAAACCGGGGATAATTAGGATCATCCGTTTTTTCCAGTAAAACAGTATCTTTGATGAAACAGCTTTCATCATAAATATTTACCATAAGAAAGGAGGTGTCTCTTTCTCTGAAATTATAAATGACATTAAATGTTGAATCCCGGGGAATAATGGAGGCAATCCTCACCCTTTTACTGGGAAAACGCAATTCACTTTCCCTGATAAACCGCAAATTAGAATCGTATATATTGATGTAATAATTGATGCCCTTATCCCTGAATAAAAGAATATTTTTACCTATCTGGCCTAAAATATCATATGCATAATCATTTCTTACATTAATTTCATCCGCGACCGTAACACGTTGTGCGTTGACGAAAACAGGGAGAAATAAACAGGGTATCAGATAGCGTAGCACAGAAAAAACAGTTATGAAAAATTTTAAATTTACTTCTTACGGTAATAACAACACAACAAAACTTAATTTTATTCCCCAAACCTTAAAACATATTCATAATACTTAAATTAATAAGTGAATGATTGGCCAGGAACACATCGAAAACATTATTGAACAGCTCAGTGACCCTATGAAGTTTATGCAAGCATCAAGAGACTTCATTGAAAAGCAATCCGCCTTCATAGCTTATTTGAATAGTGAGGGTTTTAGTCTACTGACAGAAGAAGAAAAAGACCTGCTCTGGTATTGCACGATTGTGATATATGAATGCATGAAGCAGAACGGTAATATTCGGGAAATATCCATTGAGTCAATTGAGGAGGCAGAAGAGAACAATTACAGTGTTTTAGGAGAAAAAGAACTCAGATACGAAGAGATCGTCGATCTGCTTTTTAATGGATATGGGCAAGAGGATCTTTTAGCATTTGCTGAGGATGCTACCATGATGGAAGAAGAAGGCTTTTTAAGCCCTGTGGGAAGGAAGATTGTTTTTATTTCATTGAAAACTATCATTGACGCGATTGACAACGCCAAAAGTGACACAGAGATTAAGAATCTTGGATGAAAAGGATAGAAAAAGAGAAAGGCCCTAAGAGGAGATTTTGAGAAAACAAAGAAAGCCCTTAGCGCATTATCAATTAAACCATTCGTTTTGCATAGCAGGATTACATTGGAATTTTTATGGTGGGTAGCAACAGGAATGTTGACGTTGCTTATTATGCTTCCTATCTATTCATCAATCAACCATTCTTATCCCTTTTATCTGCCCAACATGTTTTTTATTGTCGTGTTCATTACGTTAACGCGCTATATTTTTCTTTTAAAGCACACGTGGTTTGCTTATAAGGAATGGGTGAAAGTCATTTTTGTTTTTTTACCCATTCCCTTGCTGATTTATTCAACGGATGCACTTTATGATTTTCAAAGATTTTTAGATGAGGATGGAACGGCGGCTATTTTGGGTGAGCTCAACGCAGATGGTCAGTATAAAATGGCTAAGTATATCAGATATCAGAAGTTGTTTTTTGGCACAGGCGCTATTTTAGTAGAGATATTGTTTCCGTTCAGAATGTTGGTATCGCTGTGGAGAAGGCGCAATAGAGGAACTGTTTAATCAAAAAATAGAATACAATGAACCAGGTCAAAGATTTCAATGCGTACAGAGAAAAAATGAATGCACGCATAATGCAGCAGGACAATAAAGTGTTAAAACGATTTTTTAGTCTGGACCATCAAACGTATACGGATGGTGCGCTGCCTGTAAAAACCAAAGAACTGTTGGGTTTGGTTGCATCCATGGTGCTCCGTTGTGATGATTGCATCAAGTATCATTTGGGGACTTGTGCGGATTTGGGCGTCAACACGGATGAAATTTATGAAGTATTTTCAATTGCCAACCTTGTGGGGGGGTCCATCTGCATTCCCCACACAAGAAGAGCGGCAGAATATTGGGATGAATTGATTGTAGAAAAAACACCTTAAAGCCATGGGAAGAACCATTGCCGGGGTTATGAAGTGGGGCCAGTGGGGAGCCCGATTAGATAAAATATCAATGAGTCGACTGATCACAGATTGTCTGGAATGCGGAATTACTACGTTTGATCATGCGAATATTTATGGAGGATATACTACCGAAACCGAATGGGGACATGCCTGGAATGAGGTATCCCTTGAAAGGGATACCATTGAAATTATTTCCAAGTGCGGAATATGCTATCCTTGTGAGAGCCGACCTCATTATAAGATTAAATTCTACGATCATAGCTTTGATCATATTGTTGCCAGCGCACTTCAATCGGTCAAGAATTTACAGTGTGAATATCTGGATCTGCTATTGATTCACAGACCCGGACCTCTGATGAACCCACAGGAAATGGCCAGGGCTTTTGACTGGCTTCAAGCTCGAGGAGTGGTTAGGAAGTTTGGTGTATCCAATTTCAATGCACACCAAATGGAGCTGCTTATAAATGTTTACCCTCTTGCTGCGAATCAAATAGAGTTTTCAATGCTCCATATGGATGCCATGTATGATGGCACGCTTGATTATTGTATGAATCATAAGATAGAAGTACAGGCATGGTCACCATTAGGAGGAGGGAAACTTTTTTCAGATTCAGCGGAATATGATTTTGTACTCATGAGAGAAAGGCTGAGAGAAGTGGGAGAGCATTATCAATTAACCCTTGAAGAAATGGCATATCTATTTATTTTAAAACATCCAGCAATGATTCGACCAGTCACGGGTTCATCACAATCAAAAAGAATACAAACCGCAACCCTATGTGAAAGTAAAAGTATAGAACCTGAGTTGTGGTATAGTATTTGGACATCGGTTCAGGGTCAAAAAGTCCCATAGTCAGTAATCATTAAAAAGTAGAGTGTCTTTGGAAAAAAAGAATTGGTGGAAAGAATCCATAATGTATCAGATTTATCCCAGAAGTTTTAAAGATAACAACGGGGATGGAATAGGTGATCTGAAAGGAATCATAGAAAAGTTGGACCACATTGCATCCCTGGGGATTGATGTGATTTGGTTGGGCCCGGTATTTAAAACACCCAATGATGACAATGGGTATGATATTTCAGATTATTATTCCATTGATCCTGAGTTTGGAACGATGGAGGACTTTGATGATCTTTTACAGGGATTACACCAAAGAGGCATAAAGCTCATTATGGATCTGGTGGTTAATCACACCTCTGATGAGCACGATTGGTTCATTCAGTCTAAAAGCTCGACAGATAGTCCATACCGCGATTTTTATTACTGGATACCCGGAGAAAGGAATAACCCACCTACACGCTGGGAAGCGTTTTTTGGAGGAAGTGCTTGGGAATTTGACGAACATACGTCATCCTACTATTTGCATTTGTTTACAAAAAAGCAACCAGACCTCAACTGGGAAAATCCTCGCGTTCGCCAGGAGGTTTACAGAATGATGAAATTTTGGCTGGACAAAGGAATTGATGGCTTTAGGATGGATGTCATTTCATTGATTTCAAAGAGGCTTCCTTTCAGGGATTACAATTACGAGCATTTTATGGAAATGGTATATAATGTCCATGCAAATGGTCCTAGAATTCATGAGTTTTTACAAGAAATGCACCGGGAAGTATTGCAACATTACGATATCATGACAGTGGGAGAAGGACCGGGAATATCCAAGGAAATAGCAAAAGACTATATCGGTCATGACCGGAACGAACTCAATATGATATTCCAATTGGATCTAATGTTTATGGATCATGGCCCCGGAGGAAAGTTTGATATTCAACCGGTTTCTTTCAAAGATTTTAAAAACTTATTCAGAGAATGGGATAAATCTGTCAGCGAAACAGGATGGAACAATATTTTTCTTGATAATCATGATTTTCCACGAATGGTTTCACGCTTTGGAAACGACCACACTTACAGAGAGAAGTCAACCATGCTTTTGTTGACATTCCTGATGACGATGAGAGGCACACCGTGCATATATATGGGCAGTGAAATAGGAATGACCAATGTGGCATTTAAAGACCTTAAAGATTACAGAGACATAGAAACGCTGAATTATCTTCAGAAAATCAAGAAAGAGGGGGGCAACCTGAAAATAGCAATTAAGAATGTTCATGTACAAGGAAGGGACAACGCAAGGGTGCCCATGCAATGGAATGAAAACGAACATGCAGGATTTACTACCGGTACACCCTGGATCAGCGTCAATCCTGAATATAAAAACATCAATGTGGAAAAAGCCGAGTCAGATAGCGATTCCATTTTGCATTTTTTCAGAAGATTAATTAAGCTTAGAAAATCGGGAAAGTTTCCCGTTTTGGGCGATTTTAGGGAATTGTTTCCTGAACATTTAAATTTGTTTTTGTTTACACGCACAGACGGACTGAAACGGGTATTTATATGTCTTAATTTTTCAGACCACATCATTGACATGCCATCCATTCCTTTTCGCTATGAATATTGGCTGGGAAATTATGGTAATATGACAGAAACCAAGATGCGACCCTGGGAAGCCCTAATTTGTAAGATTACATCAGGGTAATTTCACGATAGTGAAAAGGAAGGGGAAAGTCTGTGTTATAGTGCAGGCCCCGGCTTTCCTTACGCATTGTGGCAGATGAAGTAATAAGGTAACCGATCGTGATGAGGTTTCTTAATTCGCATAGCTGCGGAGACACAATGGTGGTTTTATACAACTCTTCGGTTTCGGAATAGAGCAACCACATGCGGTCGAGGGCCCTTTTTAGCCTTATATTGTTCCTTACAATGCCTACATATGTAGACATGATTTCTTTAAGTTCGCGCAGGCTTTGGGTAATTAATACCATTTCTTTGGGCTGAGTAGTACCCAGGGCGTGCCAATCTGGAATACTTTCTTCAAATCCCAAAGTGTCAATTTGATTGTAAATGGAAAGGCATACATTATAACCATAAACAAGTCCCTCAAGCAATGAATTGGATGCTAGTCGATTGGCGCCATGGAGGCCGGTATATGTACATTCTCCTGCAGCATATAAGTTCTTGATGGAGGTTTTTCCCTCATGATTTACAGAAATTCCACCACATACATAATGACATGCAGGAAGAACCGGAATATAATCTTTGGAGGGGTCTATGCCCATTGAATTGCACTTTTCAAAAATATTGGGAAAGTGTTTTATGAATTCTTCTTTATTCATTTGGGTGCAATTCAGGAACACATAATCATCTCCCCGGATTTTCATGACATGATCGATGGCCCGGGCAACGATATCTCTTGGAGCAAGAGAACCCCGGGGATCATATTCATGCATAAACTCCTTACCTTCTGCATTCAACAATATAGCTCCTTCTCCCCTTACGGCTTCAGAGATTAAAAAAGAAGGATTTTCACCGGCAGGATTATACAATGAAGTGGGGTGAAATTGGATAAATTCCATATTGCTGATTCTTCCTTTGGCCCGGTAGACCATAGCCATTCCATCGCCTGTTGCAATAGTGGGATTGGTAGTATTTTTATATACCTGTCCGGCTCCACCGGTGGCGAGAACAGTAAGCCTGGAAAGAAAGGTTTCTATTTCTCCTGTTTCTTTATTCAGTGCATAACAACCGTAACATTCAATATCGGGGGTAAGCCGGGTTACGTTTCTTCCTTTATGATGTTGAGTTATGATGTCAATAGCAAAAAAATGTTCTAAAATCATAATATTTTTAAAAGATGCCGCTTTTTCGCTTAACGACCTTTGGATTTCCCACCCTGTAATATCCTTATAATGAAGAATTCTTTTTTCAGAGTGACCGCCTTCGCGTGTCAGGGAATACTTTCCGGGAAGAGTTTGATCAAAACGGGTGCCCCATGAAATAATTTCCCTTATCCTTTCAGGGCCTTGTTCTACAACCATTTTTACTATTTTGGAGTCGCATAAACCAGCACCGGCATTCAGAGTGTCTTCTACATGCTTGGAATAATGATCGGATTCAAGGTCCCATACTGCAGCCACTCCCCCCTGCGCATATTGCGTGTTGGATTCGGACCGGTTTTCTTTGGTAATCATAACAATCTTAAGATCGGGCCGTTTTTCTGCCAGATAAATTGCCGTTGCGTTTCCGGCAACTCCAGCGCCAATAATTAAAACATCAGCATGGATCAATGTATTGAAAATTTATAGCGTAACAACCAAAAATTTTAAGAGTTCAAGGACTCAATAAAGCACAAATTAATAAAAGAATGTTTCAATATTTGCCACAATCTTTTCGATTTTTTCTGGTTAAGTGAATTGTTATGGGAAGTAAACTTTGCATTAGCCAGTGAATGACAATAATTCGCATAGTAACACTTCGGATCCTAAGGCATTTTGAGATGTATTATAAAAGATCTTTGGCATGTAGGTTATATAAAAAAACCTTGAGGAAGTGATTATTAGTTAACTATACAATCTTTTGATTAATTTGAAACCATTAAATAAGAAAGGATGAAGAAGTTTTGGATTTTAATTGTATTGGGTGTGGTGGCAGGATGTTCACTAACCAGCCAGGACTTGCGATCCGGAGGAGTTTTAAAGCCGGAACAAGCCAACATGGATGTATTATTTTACAGCATTGCTTTGGATGTTGATTTTATCAACAATTCGATTAATGGTCATGCGGTTGTAACTTTTGATTTTGAGGATACCGCAGAAGGAATACTATTGGATCTATGGCATGGATTACAAGTAAGAAAAGTTGAGGTAAACCATTTAGATGTTTCCTTTGAACACACAAAAGATGATCTATTAAAAATCGGATATGATATAACGTTTCCGGCCGGAAAATATGAAGTTAAAGTGCATTATGGGGGAAAGCCTGCCAAAGCTGAAAACCCACCCTGGAAAGGTGGATTCCAATGGGAAAAGGACAGCCGGGGGAACCATTGGATGGCAATTACTTGTCAGGGGGAAGGAGGAAAGATCTATTTTCCATGCAAGGACCATCCATCAGACAAGCCAGATCTGGGAGCGGAATTGATTATTACTGTTCCGGAAGACCTTGTTGTAGCGGGCCCGGGAATGATAGAAAGCCATACTATTGAAAATGGAAAGGCTACCTGGCACTGGAAGACTCATTATCCCATCAGTAATTATAGTATCGTCTTTAATGTGGGCAAATATGTATTGGCAGAGCGTGATTATGAAACCAGAAATGGAAACAAAGTTCCAATGCATTTTTACATTCTGGAAGAGAACATTCAAAAAGCTGACAAACACCTCACGCTGTTGGAAAGGTCTTTGGGTGTGTTGGAAAAATATTTTGGAGAATATCCATTTGCTGATGAAAAAGTAGGCATCGTGGAAACCCCTCATTTAGGAATGGAACACCAAACCATGAATGCATACGGCAACAAGTTTAGGTACCAGACCATTGGAGAAGTGGATTTCGATTGGCTCATGCATCATGAATTAGGTCATGAATGGTGGGGCAATAAGGTATTTAACCGGGATTGGGCCCATATGTGGATACAGGAAGGCATATGCAGCTTTGGAGACGCTTTGTTTACGCTTGAGTATGCCGGACAAGAGGCTTACAACCGGCAAATGCGAATGACGGCCAGAAATGTGAAAAACCAGCTACCCATCATTCCTGGAGAAGTGGCTGATAGTGACGAGGTATATCAGCCGGACATCTATGGAAAAGGAGCATTTTTTATGCATACATTGAAGTATATTCTTGGAAATGAGCTCTTCTTTCGGATTTTACTCGATTTTATCCATGAGCCGGCATATACTTATATCCATCCAGTAGACACGGATGATGTAGAACAGTATTTTAGTCTGAGATCAGGCCAAAACCTTAAGCCTATATTTGATTTTTATTTGAAGACGACAAAATGGCTGGAAATTGAAATAAGACAAAATGAGAAAGGCGCATATGAAGCCCGGCTTGCAAATTTTGATGGAGTTCTTCCTATGGAATTTGAAACTGATAAAGGAGTGATCAAAACAAAATTGGGGCAGGATTGGGAGACCATACCATCTTCAATATATCCTGTAGCGGATCCGGAAGGTTATTACTTGAAGAAAGTAAAATGAGTAAGGCACATGAAAAAAGCCAATAAGAAGAATACTTCTTACCGGCTTTTTTATTTCTTGGTTGGTCTTTGAAATAGAACAGAAAGAGTAAATGTGCTATTTTCCCAGGAAATTTCTTACGGCCTTATTGGCTCGTTCGATGATTTCATAGTTGATGTGGTAATGAATAAACTTACCATCCTTATGGGAATGCACCACTCCGGCCATTTTTAATATTTTGAGATGTTGAGAAGTTATAGATTGCTCCAGATTAAGGGCTTTGTAAATCTTGTTGACATTGATTTTTTCATGCCTGTCGATATATTCCAGAATCTTTAATCTGAGCGGATGAGCCAACGCCCGCATCAATTCACAGGAATAATCCAACTTCTCGCTGTTAAAAACAACTTTGGTTTTTTTCATACGTTTTCCTATTTTGTAGTTTGACCTTAAGACAAATATGAGTAAAATATTTATATTTCAAAAGAAATATTATAAATTTTTTTAATTTGTAAAAGGTTTTTTGAAAACAGGAAACAAAATCTCTTGATATTTTAATTTAATAATTTAGCTGTGCGTGTATAAATTACTTATAATCAATTAATTTTATTGATCTATAAATTATGAACTTGCGAGCTCTTCAACCAACTTACCAATTTGAGCCAATCGATCTTTATCCAGAGAATAATAAATAAATTTACCCTGGCGATCAGTATCTACAACTCCGGCCCTTCGAAGAATGGCGAGATGTTGTGAAGCAACAGACTGCTCCAAACGGAGTTTTATGTAAATATCTGTGACCGTCATCGTATCATTCTCCTCTAAAAGATCAATGATCCTCTGTCTTAATTTGTGGTTGACTGCACGCAATACGAGCACAGCTTTACGTAGATCGGCGTAATCTAATTGTAAATCTTTTCCGCCTTTCTTAAGAGTAACAGTTTCGTTTTTCTTACTTCTCATATGAAATATTTTGCTTGTTCACGGAATACTTTAAGAGTTATTCAATAACAATGCCAAAATCAAAAACAATGAATAAAAAAGAAGACAGGAGATTGAAATGTTGCCAAAAGCATAGCGATGGAATAATCCTAAAAATGCCGGTGAACGAAGTTATATTACCATATCAATCATATGTAACAAACAGTATTACACTATAAAACGTTCAAGAATTATAGTTTCTGATTTTTCGGACTGGTTATATTGGGTGATTTGAAGTAGTTGGGTTCAAAATATGCAAGATCTAAAAATTCTTTTCTTTTAAACTTTGCTTCACACTCTGGAAAATGATGGATTGCGCTGCATTGTGATTCAAAAACTTCAATTCTCTCAGAGGATTTGAAGTTCTGGATTTTCCATGCTCCATTTCCACAGACCCATATTTTGCCTTTTGAAGAAAGCTTATCCAAACAATCATCTGCAACAATCATATTTGAAATGGGATGCAATGCACGGATTTTATGGTCATATATTGAATAATATACTTCCATTCTTCTTGCGTCAAGCATGGGAATTATTATATCATTTTCTAATGCTCTGCCTCGGCAGGTTTCAGCAATGCCTTGTAAAGTATTTAGTCCAATCAATGGAATTCCTGCACCCAGGGCCAACCCTTTGGCAGCGGAAGTCCCCACTCTCAGGCCGGTATAAGAACCCGGGCCTATACTGATTCCTATAGCACAGATTTGGTGTAAATGAAGACCGGACCTTTCAAGACAGGATTTCACCTGGAGGGTAATACTCTCGGTATGGCTGTTCTTTATTTGGTTGTCTTCTGCAAATATTTGTTCATCTGAGCGCTTAATGGCCACCGAACAAACTTCAGTAGCGGTCTCTATACACAGAAAGTGGTTCATTTTACACCCCTTAACCGATGGTATTTTTCTTCATTTAACAATATATCCATTGCTGCCAAAACTTCAGGGTCTTTGGAAAGCGAAAATTTAATCCTCCCGCTTTGTAAAAAAAAGCGACTGATGATTTCTTTTTCGATTTCTTCTATGATGCTTTCTTTTTCCCTGGAAAGAGCCGCTATCTTTTCTTTTTCTACAGCCTCTTTCAAAGGAATGGATAAGGATTCAAGTCCGGAATCGGGAAACTCTTCAGAAATCACAACAGATATATCTGAAAGCAGTATTTCTGTTTCAGTTGTAAAATCAAATCCATGATTTTTGAGATAATTTTCAAAGCGATGAAAATCATTGAAAGAGTAGTGGTCGGTACTTTTTAGTGAGTCCATCTCCGTGATGTATTCATTGACAAACTTGAATATCATATGATCTTTTTTCAGCGCAAACATAAGAGGCGATTCTGCGGGGACTTCCATGAACAGGTCAGGAGCCACACCTCCTCCGTCGAGAACTTCCCTTCCATTTCTGGTTTTGAAAATTGCACGTCGTTCATCAGGGATGTTTACAGGGAACCCATTGGCATATTCTGCACTTTGTATACAGCGACCACTGGGAATATAATATTTTGAAATGGTGATTTTTAAACGATTGTTGTACGCGATATTTTCAACATTCTGTACCAAACCCTTTCCAAAGCTCCGCTGTCCTACAAGGATCCCTCTGTCCAAATCCTGAATGACGCCAGCCACAATCTCGGATGCAGAAGCAGACCGGTCATTGATCAACACAGCAAGTGGAATATCCAAATCTAATGGAGTATTGCTCGTCCGGTATATTTTATCATCTTCGATAGACTTCCCTTTGGTGGTGACTACCAATTCTCCGTTTTCTATAAAAAGATTCGATACAAATATAGCCTCACGCAATAGTCCGCCTCCATTGTCTCTTAAATCCAGAATCACTCCCTTCAGTGGGCCATGCTCTTTTTTAAGATTTCTAATGGCTGACTCTATATTTTTTGCGCTGTTATTGGTAAAAGTGGTTAGAATTACATATCCAACGCCATCCTTAACCATCCCATAGTAGGGAACATTGTCCCTATTGGTTTCTGAACGTACGATGGTGACGGGAAATAACGAGTTTTTCGAAGGTCTTTGTATGACTAATTTAACACCCGTACCTGGTACGCCCCGAATAATCCGGTCAAGATCTTCCAGTGATTTTCCTTCAGTGGACAAACCGTTTACCATAATGATTTGGTCACCAGCTTTTAACCCGGCTTCCAATGCCGGAGATCCATCATAAGGAGCCAATATGGTTAATATTCCGTCAACCAGGTCAATTTCTGCACCAATACCTTTATACGTTTCATCTTCCTGAAGCCTGTAGCTTTCGACTTCTGCTTCAGAAATATAATTGGTATAGGGGTCCAGTGAACCCACCATGGCATCTATCCCGGTTCGCATCAATTCTGAAGGATCCAGATTATCGACGTACTTAGCATTGAGTTCTTTGTACACTTTGACAAATATTTCAATGTTCTTTGAAATTTCGAAAAGCTTATCGCTGAAAACATATCCGGAGGATACAAAGACGGATAAGATGATAATGCCCCCCATAATGATCGTCTTCTTGCTCAATCGTGAATTTATATTGTTATTTTTCATTTTTTGAAAACTCTTGTTTAACCAATTAATACCAATAAATAACCAACGTAACAAGTAGGTTTTTTTTTATAAATCAAAGACTTATTTGGAGGATAAAAACCGGTGTACTTCTGACAATAGTGGACCGGGTTGATCTGAATGCACCCAGTGACCAGAGTCATTGATAGTGACCAACTGCATTTTTGAAAATATCTTTCTCAATTTACTTTCCATTTCCAGTGGAATATAATTGGATTGTTCACCCCGAATAAATAGTGTAGGATGGTCAATGCTCTCCAGATCAAGACTTTTTAAAATTTGGGGGTACGATTCATAAAGGGCGGGCAGATTCATTTTCCATTCAAAGCCCCCGGTTTTCAATCTTTTCAGGTTCTTCATCAGAAATGATACAACTGAAGGATCGTTAATATTATGCAGCAAGTGTTCTTCAATCAATTTCCGGCTTTCAGTGGATTCTACGTCGACTGACATAAGGGAATCCAAAATGATTTCATGGCCACTTGGATATTCAAATGGGGTAATATCTACAACGATGAGATGGTCGATGACATCGGGCTCCATCTCTGCCAGCTTCATGGCCACTTTACCTCCCATAGAATGACCCAGAATGTGGGCATGGTGAATCCAATGTTCTTCCATGAATTTCTTTACATCTTCAGCAGCCTCTTCATATGTAAATCGACTTACATGATATGAACGACCATGATTTTGTAAATCTAACAAAATAACCATTTGGTTCTTTGCCAACTCTTTTGCAAAGCTCATCCAGTTATCTGAAGACCCTAGAAAGCCATGTAATATTATAATGGGCTCCCCTTCTCCAATAATTTTATAAAATAATCGATGGTGGTTTTGACTCATATTTACGAAAAGAATAAAAATGGAATAAGAAAACCTTGCAATTTGTTCAAATTAAGACGAACACGAACCGGATAAAAAAATCCCGGCACTGCTGTACCGGGACAGTAAGAAAAACGAAACTGGACAAAATATTTATCTTTCTGGAACTTCTTTGATTGACGATTGTTCCCGGGAGTTTTTGTATTGATACAACTCCACATATTATTGCAAAAATAAATGTGTTTTTACAACAATGCTAAATAATTATGAAAAATATTTACAATTTATACATAATCACAACATCCATGAGGGAATTAGTTGTTTGCTCGAATGTCTCATGGTTATATACGAGGCATTCGGCCTTACTTGTAAAGAAGGAGTAAAAAAGGTTTTGGCGATGTATAATTAAGTCAACCTGAATCCAGCGGGATCAATCAATGCAAAGTAGGTGACAATCTAATAGATCCTGTGCTTAATATTTTATAATCTTACCATTAAAAATCTCTTTATTCATCTCGACTTTGTAAAGATACATACCTGAAGGAAGCGCCTGAACGGAAATATTTTCTGTGGTAGTGCCGTGTGGAATCTGTAAATCTTTTCGCATATATAAGCGCCCATCGGTTCCAAAAAGCCACATAGTAGCCCAGCCATCGTTATTTTTATTGATGATTTCTACCTGAATATTTTCTACTACGGGGTTTGGAAATAATCGAACGCGGCTTTCATCCAATCGAAAATAGCTTTCCAGATTTTTGCGCAAATCATGCAAATTGTAAGTTAAAACCTGGCTTGCATCCACTTCTGAGCTTCTGGTTTGGACACCCCTTTGGAAGTCCTGATGATCAGAATATACTTTTCCAAGATAAACAAGGTAGAAATTGATATCAGAAACCTCATTGTCCCAATGATCTACCATATATGGGAGGTTATATGCCATGGGGTCAGACATGTTTTCTTTTTCACTGGCATGATCTTTATAAAATTTGTGGTTCATGCCACCGGAAA